>Ga0325411_1003693_pt1 | contig 17274 bp, 6 predicted proteins | sample PopdelMetagenome_13_FD_206181 | JGI IMG/M metagenome (GOLD analysis project Ga0325411, IMG submission 206181) | Populus deltoides microbial communities from Bellville, Georgia, United States - Xylem-PdIQD-R4 | ecosystem: Host-associated > Plants > Phyllosphere > Stem > Wood/Secondary xylem...
AATTATCTCATCATAATTGGTACCAATGAATTATTGTGTGGCTCCATCCTGGATGTTACTTTCCAGCACTTGTCCTCTAACTCTGGTGTGTGGAATTATTGAGAGGAGGTGAAACTCTGCTTGTGCTTACTGTCCTAATCAAATCCATTTTATCCGTTAATGGGTTGCCTGAAATCACCATCGCATCCGTGCAAATGCTGTACGAGTAGAAACTGTCGGTACAGATGCATTAGAACTGCTCAATCTCAACTATATCCAATATATATATATACACTTTTGCTCGTACTCTCTCTTGGAATTCAATTCTTCACTACAGAGAGAGGAAAACAAGTCTTGAAGAAGAAGCAGTGATGGTAATGTTTGGTTGTGGGAGTGTTTACTGGGGAAGGAAAGAAGGTGAATCGAAAGGAATTGTGGTTATATTTGCATGGATTTCGATTCATGAGAAACTTTTGAATACTCAAATGGAACAATTTCCATTTGTGTTAAAAAAAGTGATAAGAATATTAATTTATGTAAATGTAAAAATAATCATAAGAAACAAGTTTAATTTGAGCACGATTTATATTCTATTTTTTTTCTTCAAATGAAAAACAATGCAATACAAATATATATTTTGGTTTTTTTGAAAAAAAAATGTTCTGAGACTTTAATACATTAAAATATTTTTCTTTTATTTTCCACTGAAAAAAAAGAAAATTAAAAAAATTATATATATATTTTTTTGTTATTGAACAGGGCCTTACATTTCTTAAACAAGAAAAATTACATTGAAGTGATGGTCAATTGAACAGGGCCTTACATTTCTCTCGTTTGCTAGCTCTTTCAGAAAAATCCCTTTACAATTGATGGATCTTCGTACTACGGAAATGATATCCTGGACAAGAAAAATTAAGAAGACGAATCAATGTCTGCTATTTAATATACCCGCAGCAGCAGCAGCTTCTCTCAGGAGCCATGGAAAGATTTTCAAAAGATTAGGGCAATTACTGTGTGTGTGTTTCAGGCAGGGTTACCAAATCTGAAATCTGGGTTCATGATTTTGTTATATAATAAACCCTAATTTTCATTTTGCATTAGGATTTCGTTTTTCTTTTCCTGCTCGGAGTTAGTCGAAAAATAAGGCGGTAAAGATACATATAGTTTTTTCTGCAAGTACATAATTAACCTAAGAGGAAGTAGGATTTTTAACTAAGAACAGAGAGATAATAATCCAAAATGTTACTAGTCCACTCCATGGAACCTAGCTAGTTGGTCATGATCTGTCAACATATATGTGTTGTTTTATTTTCAGTTGAAATTTGAGCAGGAAGAGACCCTAGTGCATGCGCACCTTGGGCTCGATTAGGTATGTGTGCGGTTTAAAGTTGACGAACTTTTTCCAGATAAATAAAAAGACAAGGAGTAAAAGACAGAAAAAGCTTCGGTGCACAGTTGTAAAAGCAGTCTCATGGGATTGTCTTTGCCGGCCCGGAGAGAAAAAAAGCTCAAATAAAAGAATGGATCGTGTTCATCACGGCTTAAAATTAAAAAAGAAAAACAAAAAAAAATAGAAAATAACACATTAAGTTCAATTATTGATCTTGTCATTTGAGTGTGTTAGATGCTGGCTTTTGAACGGGTGAAATCATATAAATCTGTGGGATAGCTCGTCAAATTTGTGCCAACTATTTTTCTTGCTTGAACAAGAGGCTGACTGACACACAGGGATATCCCTCTCAGAAATATTAAGTTCACTATGCTAAGTTCAAATTGGCATAGAAACATCAAATTAATAAACGGGGAGGTGAATTATTATAACAAAAGTTAAATAGTAGGGGAAATCATGTAGATCAAGAGAGTTTTTACCGTGAATTGTAATAATAATTTCACTTTCAATTTCTTATCTTTTTGCGAGCGGATAAACTTTTCTTGGCTTTCTTCCACAAGGGTATGCAAGTTTTTTTAATTTTCAAGTATAGTCAAATAATGTTTTTAGCCTAAAAAAAAGAAAATAAGCTTTGCCTCTGGTTTTTTTACATGGGTATTTTGTGTAATTAAAAGGACCATGAGAGTGTTTTAGTATTTTCATGATGTATTCATTATTTTTTAATCAAAAAGACCTAGTGCGCTTGGGTCTGGCATTGCTAACACATCTAACCACATTGGGTTTGGCATGACTGTCTTAATCATGGCGTTTGGGTCTGACAAAGAGTTGAGTAGAGGTTTAAAACTTAACCCACTTGGTTAGGTTTAATAACAATATTAATACATTCTTCATACTCTTAATATTTTGTTACATTTTAAAAAAAAATTGATATTAACTCGTTGTAGAGCGCGGGTCAATATACTAGTAACAAAAGCTAAATGGTGTAGGGAAATAACTGCAGACCAAGAGACATTTTACTATGGATTGTAATGGTAGTTTCACTTTCAATTTCTTATCTTTTCGCAAGCGGATAAACGTTTCTTTGACTTTCTTCCACAAAGGTATACAAGTTTTTCCAATTTTCAGGTACAGTCAAATAATGTTTTTAGCCTCAGAAAAGATAAAAATAAAGCTTTGCCTTTGGAGGTATTTTGGTATTTTTACATGAGCATTTTGTGTAATTAAAAGGACCGTGGGGGCGTTTTAGTATTTTCACAATGTATTTTTTATTTCTTATATGGGCATTTTTCAAAAGTTGTGGGTGTGTGTTTCTCATGCCTCAACGAGTAGGCGACACCTACGCCATTAAGAAGGCGAGTATGATGCTTCTCGGTGGCCAAATCTGGTCATCCACCATCTAACTGGATGCGCAGCCGTGCCCTCTTTCCCATGGTGTGGCACGTGTAGACAGATGATTGATTGGATTGCTGTCAATGATCGATTGTTTGCATTTTTCTTTCTTTCCTTTGCTAACAATTAAAGTGCATAATTGTCCTCTTTGTTTGTTGTTTTTCAAATCAAACATGTTTGCCATACCCATGCACGGGCTAGTATGGTTGCTAGACCCAAGCGCATGAGTCTGGCATGGTTGCCAAACCCAAGCACCTTGGCATGGCAACCATGTCAAACCTATGCATCTAGGTCTGGCAACCATGTAAGCCTCAAACGCCCGGGTCTGCCAAACCCATGTCTAGGTCAAAAAAATTAAATTTTTTCAAAAGCACGATGGACTGCAAAACAAACACTGCTTCATTCAAGCAAGATTTTTTATTCATATGCAATAGAACTTAACTGTAAATTTTTTTTGTTTGTGCAACTTATTTTATAAATTTGTTATATTCAAAAAGGAAAGAATGAAAAAAAATATTGAGTTCTAAGTGATTTATTTTAAATTTTCAAAAATAAACTTTCTTTTTCTGTATGTACTATGGATGAAAGTATTAATTTTATGTTTTCATTCAAGTGTTGGATATTTTTTAAAGGGTTTATGTTTTTTTTAAAATTTGAGATGTTGTTGCATGATTTAATTGTTAAAGTTTACTACAAAGAAAGTTTATTCTACAATATAACTATTAGTATATACCAAAATTTGAAATATATGATCATAAAAGAAAACTTTTGAATTGATATATTATGTTGTAGGAAAAGAAAATACTATATATGTAAAAGACTTATTGTTTCTTTGACTATCTTAATTTGTGCAATTTTGTAGATAATTTCTTCACTAAAATTAGAGATTAATAAAAACAATTGAGTGAATTTTAGGGAAGCGTGTGGTTAATGTCCTAAAATAAAAGAAAGAAATATAGAAAAGATAAAAATATATTTGGTTAAAAAGACAAAGATGAAAATACAAAATAAATATATTTTTAGAACAATTGTAAGTGAATTCCTGTATTTTAAAAAAAAGACACATGAGTCTGGCACGATTGCCAGACCTAAGCGCGTGGGTCCGACTTTTTTCTTAACAATACATCAGAAGTCCACAAGGAATTATTAATTAGATGTCCTGAGACCATTCAACACATTTGCATGAGTATTTTGGTCATCAACAAAACCATTACCTTTGCCTAGCTTACAAAAATTATGCAAATCCTAGGCGTCAGACCCAACATATGTAGGTCTGCAACCATTCCAGACCCAAGTGCCTTGGGTCTGGCAACCACACCAGACCCAAACTACTTAGGTCTGGCATTCAAAAAAAGGTGCATAGATCTGACATGGTTGTCATGCCCAAACATTTGGTCAAAAATAAAATTAAAAAATAACAATATAAAAGCGAACCTAAATCTATATTTTGAAATTTTAAAGATCAATTAACTGGTTTTATTAAACAAGAGAAGAAGGGAATAAGTTATAATTAATGCTCTCGAGATCTTTTTGCTATTTAAGCATAGTTATTGACCCAAATGCATGTGTCTGGCATGGTTGTCATGCCCAAGTGCTGGGTCTGGCATATTTGTCATGCTCATGCGCATGAGTTTGACATGTTTATTAGGCCCAAGAGCATGGGTATCGCATGGGTGCCAAGCCTAGGAGCATGGGTATCGCATGGCTGCCAGGCCCAGGAGCTTGGGCTAGCATGGCTGTTAAACCCAAGATGCGTAGGTTTGGTATAGCTGTCAGACCCAAGACGTTTGGGTTTGGCATGGTTGACATGCCCAAACGTCTGGGTCTGACATTGTTGCTAGGTCTAAGAGTATGGGTCTCGCATGCTGCCAGACCCAAAATGCTTAGTTCAACATGGCTACTAGACCCAAGGCGCATGGGTCTTGCATTATTGCCGGGTCTAGGAGCATGAGCCACTTGGCATGTCAAAGTTGTTGGTTACTAGTAATGCATAATATTAAATTTTAAATGTTCCTTAAAATCTGTAATTGTTTGAAATTGAGCATTGAACTTAGATTCTATCATTTGATTTCGTAAATTTCAATCAAAATTGATCCTTAAATTTTCAATTTTGTCAATTATGTTTTCTTTTCACATTTAAATATATCTATATTAGCCAAACCCAAGGCGTCTGAGTCTGCGCTTGGGTCTAATAAAGAATTGAATGGAGGTTTAAAAATTAACCCACTTGGTTAGGTTTAATAATACTATTAAAACATTCTCCATACTCTTAATTTTTTTCTTTAAATTTTAAAAAAATATTGATATTGACCCACTGTGAAGCACAGACTAATATACTAATTATACATATAAGTGATGACATAAAGGTATCGTGTGTTCTAGTGGCGGTGACATTGCTACTTACTCATAAAAGAAATAAAGGAATTATAGCAATGAGTGAATGAAAATCAAGATAGAAGGAGAAAAGGGAATCGATATCTTTAATCAACCATATCCCATCAACAACTAGTAAGAATTGTGAAGAAATAGCTCCATTGAATTTAGGATGACAAGAACTTCCAAACATGATCCTATAATAACTATTTTTGGTGAAAAAAAAAATCTTATTAGCATGTCAAAGTTGTTGGTTACTAGTAATGCATAAGGTTAAATTTTATTTGTTCCCTAAAATTTGTAAGTGTTTGAAATTGAGCATCGAACTTAGATTCTATCATTTAATTTGATAAATCTCAATCAAAATTGGTCCTTAAATTTTTAATTTTAACAATTATGTTTTATATTCGCATTTAAATATATCTATATTAATTTACTGTGAAAAATTAATATGATCAAATCAAATTTTAGTTGAAAAAATATATTCAAAGTATAAAACCCTCTTAACCATTTTTGTTTTTCGAAACATGCCCACTTATTTTTAAGTCTAAATGAACTTGTCTCAAGAGGGCATATGTAAAAACAAAAAAAAAATCAATCAATCAAAATTTGCCATTTATTTCAATTTTACTTTATTTTTTGAGATACAAAATTTTCTTCAAGATAAACTTTTGAAGTAAGAAAACTCTCTCAAAAGCTTTCAAGCCTCCTTCATCTAAGCTTGAAAACTACAAAAAATGAAGAACTGTTAGATCAAACCTAAACACCCCATAAGATTTATTCAAAGACAAATCAAATATACTCTTCAAAATATCAAATCATCAAATCTTGCTCTACAAATACATGTCTAGATTCACGTTCTTGCAAGGCATACAAATCTTGGTTTAATTTCACAAACAAATCAAGTAACCATAAATCAAATTCAAAGAAAGAATCAAATTATTGTTTATTCTTTTATAAAAATATTTTAAATAGAGATTGCACTCGGTCATATATTTTAATAAAATCAACTACTCGTACATGTGTGCTTGTTTAATATCAGGTACTCAAATTTGTGTCTATAAATTTTTGGCGACTCCACTAAAGACAATACGACCTCCAATAGCTCCAAATTATATGTTGTTAGTAATACCACACATATTCCCTGTAACTCTGATTGTGGGATCCTCAACAATATCCAAGTGATATTTTTGCAAAGCCTTGGTAGTTAAAGTTATGGGTGATCATTTTCGATTCAGTTCAGTTTGATTTTTACATGAAAAAATTAACCAAACCAAAATTATTATTTTATAAAATTTAAAATCGAAACCGGTTCAAACCGATCGATTTCGATTTAGTTCGGTTTTTGTTGTTATAAAATCAGTACAACCGAGAATCAAATCCCGTTTCTGCTGATTTCATGGTTCAAAATGATCGTGGATGTGGGATAAGCTGTTGCTGGACAAAAACCCCCAAGAATCAGAGATTCAAATCCATATTCCGATACAGAAGGCAATCCATTATTGTCCAGAGATGTAGCTGAGACAACTCCTCGTAGGAAAAGGAGCTAAAAGCACATTACAAATGAAACTCCTAGGAGTTTGAGTCAGAAATTTAGGCCAAAATCCTTTGATGAATTGGTGGGACAAAATGTAGTGGTAAGATCTCTTTTGGGTGCCATTTATAAAGGAAGGATAACCTCTTTATATCTCTTCCATGGTCCTCGTGGCACAGCTAAGACCTCTGTCGCGAGGATATTGGCTTGTTGTTGTCCTGAATTGCCTCTCACATGAGTAAAAAACCATGTGGTGTCTGCTGAGAATGTGTTGCGTTCTTTTCTGGGAAGAGCCGAGATATGAAAGGATGTGGTAGCTGCAAGTGTTGGAATGTTGTTTAAGGGTTTAGGTTAGTGACTATTTATACTGTCTTTTATAGTCTTTTTTTTTTAGAGTTATGTGGTTGAACCGGTTCGGTTCATTCCGGTTCATTCGGTTTTAGGCATTTAAAACCGAATCGAACTGAAAATTCTTTTGGGTTTTCTAATCGGTTAAGTTTTTTTTTCTCGGTTCTGTTTTTCAGTTTTTTTTTGTTTTCTCGATTTAATCGGTTTTTCAGGTTTTTTGCTCACCCCTAGTTAAAGTTTGGCCTCCCTTAATGCTCTCGAGTTTGTTCATTAACTTCGTTTTTGTATTGTCATTTTCCTTAAGTGAAGTCGAAAGCTCCTTGACGAGTGTTGTCAAATTAGTCACTTGATCCTCCAAAGATATAGTCTCATCGTCATCATTGATATGGTGTTAAAACTTGAAGTCTTGCTCAATGATGTTAACTGGTATGAAGAAGTCTTTACAAATGAATTGTTGAAATAGCCACCTCGAGTGATGATGGAAAGGTCACACGCCCCACTTGACTTTTATGATGGAGTTACTTGTACTTTCAACCTGGAAATAACGAATCCTCTTGCCCCTTGTGCATTTGGCTCAAGAATTAGCTTAGTTTACACATACAACTCAATGATGGATTTTGTTTTTAACAGTGGGTTGAAGAATCTTCAACAAAGTGTCGACAACCTGACTCAATAGTCTTGTTGCTTTTGGAAGCAATAAAAGTGATTATGTTCTTTCTAGTTATTGTTGAGAGGTTGAAAATTCTTTTTTGAATGGAAGAGATAAGAGGCAAAGATATTCCTGGTGGAGTCACTAGGAATTTATAGATATAAATTTAAGTATTTAAAATTAAGCAAACATATATGTACAAATATTTAATTTTATTAAAATATATAACTGTATATGATCTCTATTTAAAAAAAATTTACAAAATAATAAACAACCATGTAATTCTTTTTTTGAATTTGATTTAAGATGGCTTGATTTATATATAAAGTCAAGCCAAGATTTGTCTTGCAAAAAAGTGAATTTAAACATGTATTTATATTGATGATTTAAGAAATTAAAGAGTTCCTTTGATTTGTTTTCAAAATATTGTTGAAAAACTCTTATGAAGTGTTTAAACTTTGATCTAACAGAGTTTTATTCCTTGTGGTCTCCAAGCGAAGCTTTATTCTTTACAGTCTTCAAGCATAGATCATGGAAGCTTGAGAGCTTTTAAAAAAGCTAGCTTGCTTGAAGAACTTGTCTTGAAAAAAATTCTGTATATCCAAGATTTCTCCTTCTAGAATATATGTAAGAAGATTTCTCTTTTCTTTTTTTGTGTCTAGGGTTAAGCCCTATATTTATAAGGGCATTTAGGTCTTTTGCAAATACATGATATTATTTTATTGATTAATTTTTATTTATGGAATTTTGTATTTATGATAAGATAATCTTAAATATCTCATCTTATTCATCAATTTTTCATTGGCCAAGAAATATGTATAGACTATTTATTTTTCATGTCATTTATTTAAATTCTAATTTAATCTTTATGTAAAAATAAAATAAAAATAACACAAATTTTGATTGGTTGAAAAAACAAATTTTTCTACACCCCAAAATAACTGTTTGCCTTATATCTGAGATGGTAGACTGATTATTGCCAATAACAAAGCTGTTGCTTCCATGGTTATCTTATGAACACTACTGAGTTCAAAATTGTGAAAGGCAACAAAATATTATAGGCGATCATAGCCCCCTTTGGTTGTAAAATGCAGTAGACGGTAAATCAACTAAATTGGAATATAATCACTACATATGTACAGGGACACCCTAAAAAGGGAGGGAAAAGAAAGGCACAAAAGAGAACTCCAGCACCAGTTATTCACAATAGATAACTTAAAATGGCAAGTTCAAGCATGAACTAGAAGCACAAAGGCGTAAATCCATTAGACATTGACATACCCATCAACCGTCTGCCTCACTCTCAGTGTTAGATATATCAATATCAACGTGCCCAAACTTGACCTGGATTAAAGAAAAGAAGCAAGAAAAAAAAAGATGGTTAGTCCTCGATTGAAAATTAAAGGAAAATTTCAGTTCCTGTTTTATGAACATTACTAAGACAGGGAAGAGAGAGAGAGGTGTTTGTGGGAAGGAGAGATGGATGGCAGCTCCCCTGATAGAGACATGAACAGCTTCTGTGCTTCCCTGTTACTGTACATCCGGTCTAGGCTACCAACCAACTAGGTAGATCGCTAACCCAACTTTATTCATCGATAAGAAACATGCAGAGAGAGATGTGAAATTAAGCGCATACTATGCATGAAAGGTAATGTCGATCAAATATGAAGTGGAAAGGGCATAAGATTTGTTTTTTTATGATTTTTGCATGAAGGGGTTGAGAAAGACGAGAGAATTGAAGACTGGAGATTTTTATTTTTTTTCAGAAAACTAGCACAGTGCCTGGATATTTTTGGGTGAAATAGCATGGTAAGAAACTTATTCGGGGATATAACACAATTCATTGAGCTGCAGCACGACCAAAATAAATTTTAAAGGTTGCGGCAGCGTCATTGCCACGTCCTTTAAATTTAAAAAAACAAATTGTTCTTTACATTAATAAAGATGATTGTCCCATGCACTTCACAAAAGCTATTTTATTTTGTTTCTTGCCTAAACAACCATGTGAACAGAAAGAAATATCATTTTGTGAAGTGCATGGGACAATCATTTTGTAAAGTGCTTAACCAAAATGATAAATTTCATTGTTGAAGTGCATGGAAAAATCATTTGTTCCCACTTCACAAATTAGAAATCACAGATTCCCATGCTTAACCAAAATGATATTTCATTGTATTTACATGGTCCAAGCAAGAAAAAAAATAAAATAACATCTGTGAAATGCATAGGAAAAACATATTTATTAATGCAAAGTACAATTTTTTTAAAAAAAAAAGTTTAAATGCGCGAGAATGACAGCAACTTTTTTTCAAATTTAAAGCATTTAAAATTTAAATTGGTCGCAATGACTAAATGTGTTATTTCCCCAAATAAGTTCCCTATTGTGCTATTTCCCCAAAAACATATGGGCATTGTGCTAGTTTTCAAAAAAACACTCAGAAGCCTGGAGCAAAACATGATTTTTTCTGCTTTTTAAAGTTAAAATGGCCGACTTTACATTTATAAAATGCTGTTATTGCCATTCAGAATGAAATGTTGTTACACATAGTATAATGGTGCAAATGAAATAAAGGATAAGACCATTTTTTTGTTAAACCATCATTATACCATGGTAATCAATGGTCAATGGCAAACAATCTTCAGGTCACAAGCTTTTCAATTCTTGATGATTGATGATCCTACATTGGCAAGTGATATTACAGTCTAATTTTATCCTTAAACAAGTTTATCTCCATAAGTCCAATTAGGATTGCAGCCCTACTTTCATGTAGATTTCCACAGAAGTATCCATCTTAAACATAAAAAAATGAGTTACTAATTGTAGAACATGATCAGTAAATGACGATCAGTGCAAAAAGAGTTTGAAGTTAATTACTGTCTATCACATTTTCAGTCCACCTTACTAGATGCATGTTGGCAATGCATATACAGCTATGGGAGGCACCAGAAAACTTAATAGAATTAATGAAGCACTGAGGTGGAGCAAAGAAAAAGCAACAACTAAAACTTTGCTGTATAATTCGCTTTTGAATTTAGAGCTTACATGATTGAGAATAGGAGAACAATTTTTCTTGAATCAAATGAGGATGCACGCTTATATCTTCTCCATCTGTTGTTTGGTGTATCATGAACTCTCTCAGTGAATGACTTGTCTGTTAAATGGAAAGGAATTACTATCACAAAGTAGATTCTCATTTATTGTTGCAAGCATATTCTGCTGGATTAATACTAAATATGAAAAGAGGCGTACACAAAATCATGGGGACAAGATGCCAGGAGCAGGAGTAGGTGTGATAAACAATTTGCATCTCTTAAAAGAATAACACGACAACAAAGTGTCCATCCCAAACTAGTTGGGACATCTCTTTAAGAGAATGATGGTAGCAAATCATATGTGAATAGCAGGTCAGGTAGCTAGCAGTCTTTGACTAGACTATCATGAACATATCCAATTGGATTAGATGAACAGCAGTGATGTAATGGAATATGCTTACATGCCTTTAGAAATTAACTTCAGCAATGACGATCCATGATTTGTAAAAAGTTGCATGAATCTCCCACATGTTTTCAGGTTTGCCTGTCTCTGCACCACCCCCTGCATAATGATGTAAGCAAACAAATACCAAAATTAGAGGAAGACTGACAAATCTCACATTGAGGCTAAACAAGCAAGCCCTTGAAATAATACAAAACATTGCAGACCATCCATGGAACTTACAGTTAATGGATCTTCGTTTTCTATACTTCCAACAGTTATACCACCAGATTTGGGTTTTGCAATAGTTTCCATCTCAATATCTATATCCACAACGCACGGTGAATAAGAATCTTCACTTTCCATCTGTAAATCAATGAAGTTATGGCAACTGATTTGAGCATCTAAGCACATCTGCTTCTTCGGTGGTAAAGGAAGCTCTACAAAGCTTAGAAAGGCTAGCTGAGATGTAAATTTTGAAGTGGTCTTGCTTTCCTCGGACAACATCGAAAAATCAAAGACATCTTGGCCCTAAACAAAGGTGAAAAAACTTCAAAAGATATGCACAATTTTAATCATATATGGCTGCTAAATGACCATTATTGACCATCTCATGAAAAAGAAATGAAAGTTTCAATAGGCAAAGTGTTCTTCATGAAAGAGCGAAAAGGGAGTGCTAACTCAAGCAGTTAAGGTTCGGATCACAGTATTCTTGTGTACAGAATACTTCGATTTGGGAATGACAGAAAAGAGTCACTAGTAGCAAAAAATTGTGTAAATATTGTCTTCAAATTCCTTATTGGCCTAGTGTAAAATTTTGCAAGACCATACATATCATCTACAAGCCTCTTCATCAATTAGTTTAAAAAACCGAAGATTGCAATCTAAACAAACTTAATTAGACAAATGTATGCCATATCGTTTATACATATGATGATCCTGATCATCTTCATAGTATTCATTAGTTCAAATCTAACAGGACTTACAATCTAAAGAACAAAACTGTCTCGGAGGAATCACCCTCGAGACAAAGATATAAGGATTAGGAATCGTACAAAATAATATGTAGGGAGTCTAGCCTCAATCAAGTCTTCATCCAACAACAGAATAGAACAAACATGAAGTACCATTCAGTTGTCTTGATCCATTGATAAGATTAAGATCTATTCATTTAAGAACAGGGATCGATGTTTCCTTGATTCTTCCTATTATAGAATTTCTAGATTCACCATATTGTGCAGTATATGGGTTGCAATCCTTGGACTCTTTGTCTGCATATCTGTATGTACGTATTTCAATCAACCTGCCAAATAGACACTGCACTGCAGAAGGCTAGATCATTTTCTATAACGGACAATTCCAAGTAATGTTGGAAAGATCACCAGGGAATCACGCAAGCATTGTTCCAACAGCATAGATATGAATTTGTCTATAAAATGCAAATATACAAAGAAAATTATATCCAGTCCCCTAGCATCAACTACTCAGCATTAGAACAACGTTTTAGAAAGATTACTATAATGGCATGATTTTTCTGCCATCAATGACATTCTACCATTATTATGAAAGAAAATGTGTTGGCTAGAGCAAATCGAAGTAACATTTCACCGCTTGGCCATCCTATTGAACATCAATTGCTATCTTGTCAGAAGTTTTGAATTAGTTAGCACTAGAGGTGGATTTCTGAGCACAAGGATTGATGATCGGCAGGTAACACTGATTGATCATAGTCGAGCTCCTATTGGCCAACCATCATAGACAAAAAAGGCTTAAGAGGCCAGACAATACCAATTACTATCTTAGCAAAGACGAGCTTACATGTGAATTGCGAAAGGCACATTTTTCTTCAACCGGAAACGACGCCTCATCAATGATTATAGGCAAAGCATCTAATATTCCAACACCAAAAAAAAAAAAACAAGCTTCCATTAGCTTGCTACATGTATTAAAGCAATTAATCACGTAATAGCTCACTAAAAACACCATTACCTAAAGAACAATGCTGGTTGACCTCGTCAAAACTCGTCTTTAGTGACTGGAAATACGAGTCTCCAACAGGCAAATCGCAACTTCCATCAAAATTCGCAGCTGGAAAGTACTCGCTTTCCTTCATGAGACAAAAAAAATAAAAATAAAAATTAACTAGCGTTAGGGAAGATCTGCTTGGTTACTGAGAAAAAAAAATAAGAAAAAAATAGTAAAGATAGATTAAAAGAAGTAGAAACCAGCAAAATAAAACAAAAAAATAAGAGCGTGATTAACTAGCTAAAACTAAAATGTAGCAAAAAGGGAAGTTGTAGCAGCCAAGTTGTTAACAAAAAAACAGAGAAAATAGAGCTTCTGAAGCAGAAAATGAAGCGAGGAGATCTAAATTCTGACCTTGGTGAAGGAATCAGTAGCCATTGCAGTATGCAGAGAGAGAGATATTGCAGAGAAAAGGCAACTTCACATGTGTGCGTGAAATAAATATACTAAACAGATAGGAAGGAGCGAGAAGTAGAGAATAGAGAGAGTAGTTACATTGAGAGAAGAAAGAGAAGAGGAGCGGAGAGGAGACTCTCTTTATGTGGAGTGGCACGGGTTTCTGTAGATAAAAATGAAGAGATAGAAAAGACTCAGTTACTGGTGTCTACTGATGACATCTTTAAAGACGGAAACAAATAAAGCTTCTCTTTTTTCCTTATATGACTATATTGCCCCTTCAAAGTCTTTTTATTACTATTATGATTGTTTTCTTTTTTTCTTAATATACGAATACTATTTATATATATATAGCACTGTTGCTAAAATCAATAAAAAGTTTAATATTTTCTATTAAACTGTGTTAGCATATGTTGTGAAAGTTGTGTTTTTAAAATAATTTTACTTGAAATTATATTAAAATAATATTTTTAATATCAACACACCAAAATTATTTAAAAATACTAAAAAAATTGAAGAAATTTCAAAAATATAATTAAACTATAACACTAAATTAAACAAAGATCAAGTATTCAAGCTTTTTAAAATCAATTAAAATTTTATTTTCATGGGATTATGAGTTGGTTCATTCAACTTCTCTCTTTTTATTTGAGTCTCAACTTAAATAAGTAAGTGTTTAGAATAGTAAGATTGTTTTTTTAATGTGTATTTTATTTAGAAATATATTAAAATAATTTTTTATTTTAAAATTTTTATTTTTAATATCATCACATCAAAACAATTTAAATATATAAAAAAATTATTTTAAAACAAAAAATAAATTTATAAAATTACAGTTCAACCACAATGTGAATAAAAAAAAAGGCATCATATGGACTCACATATGACGACAAATTAAAATAGCATAAACAATTCGAAACCAATGAATATTCCCCCATGATTTGATATATCATTGTTTTTTTTCTGTCCGCAATTATTATTTGCCGGCCTTGATATTCATAGGGGGGCTATTTTTTACTTATTATTTTTTCTTTAAATATAATATAATATAAATTGTTAAAAATAATTTTCCATGTCCTGTAATCTCATAGTTGCAATTACTATTATAAAAACTCGGCCTGAATCTAGGGCAATTAAAATGCTTGTTGATTTAAAATCTAATTAAGGTAAGATTTAAAATAAATAAAGTAAAAATAGACGTGTATAGAAGTGGTTGACTCGATAAATCAACTCATGATTCAATTAAAATTTAATTTGATTTTTTTATAAAAAAATTTCAAAACAAGATTATTTTAACTTTAAAAAAAATCTTAAAAAAATATTGTTTTAAACAAACTTGGATTAACATGCTCAATATATGACCTGAAACTTGAGCTATATCGAGTTTAATAATTTTGATTTCAAGAATCTTTATATTATAATATGTTAAAGAATTATATAAATATATCTTGAAGTCTCATCTAATAGTTTAAATTATTAGACTGAATTGTTTTTGACACAATATTAGAGTCTTATTGATTAAATAGTCATGAATTTGAATATCCCTATTTTATTTTATTTGATAAAAAGTTAAGCATACAAGTATGTAAAAAATTCAAGCTTAAAATTTTTTTAATTAAAAAAATATATTATAAAATTATATAAATTATGTGTGAAGCTTACCTAGCCCCTTAGAGTGTGTTTGGTATTGCGGTGGTTGTTGTGGTTGTGGTTTGAAAAAAGTTGTTTTATAAAAAGTACTTTTAATTGAGGTTGGTTTGAAAAAATAGGTGTTTGGTTAAAACTGTGGTTGAAATTGAGGTTGAATAAAAAGTAGTTTAATGTGTTTGGTTAAGAATGCTTTTAAAATTAAAGTTATAAAATAATTTTAAAATATATATATTAAAATTGATGGTTTTTAATTTAAATGTTGTAGATTTAACTATTGTTATTACTTCATGAAATAAATAATACTTTATATAAAATATTTTTTATTATACCATTAAACCATCTACAATTCCATTACGTACAAAATTCATTCGACAAGAATTAAAGTTTCTATTATTTTTTGAGCGTGTAATAAAATTAGATAAAATATTATCAGGAATAAAATTGATTTGATAATACAGTGCGAGTGAATTTAATTCACTCTACACTAGTTTTTCGGGAAAAAAAATATTATTTACATGACAATGCGAGTAAATTTAATTTATTCTAAACTAATTTTTAAAAAAAATACAAAAAATATAAATTTAATTCATTATAAACTAATTTTTTTAAAAAAATACAAAAACTAAACACACTAAAAAAAAAATTCACTCGAACAGTGCAAGTGCAAGTGCAAGTGCAAGTGAATTGCACTGTGCAAGTTAACAAAGAAATTTTACAAAGCAGCTATAAGCTGCTTTGTAAAATTTACATCCAAAACATGAAATTATATGAGACCGACTAGAATTAAATTACATTTTTAATGGAACTAAATATTATATTTGCTGTGGCCACGCAAACAAACGGCCTCAAACTTCCACGCCATATATGAATACTGTGGGATTGCCTGTTCTAGGTGAAAAAAGTACCTAGTATTCTATGAACTTCAGCAAACATCGACATCATTATACAGTTAGCGGCCATTATTATCCGTTATTGTAGCTCCTTTTGGCAATTCACTTCTTCAACAACCTTTATTACATTGTATTTTTATTTTTATTTTTATTTTTCTTTTTCTTTTTATCATTTTTTTTCTTTCTTAATAATTTTTTCTCTGTTTTCATATCTCTTTCTAATACCATGGTATCAATAAACAATAATAAGTTTTTTTCTGATCCGAAGAAAAAGAAATTATTTCTCCATGATATAACATGTTCGTGTTATAAAATTCTAAAAAAATTAATGGTGATTAGTTTAAATAGTTAGAAGTTTATTTTTTTAAAACAAGTTCTTCAGCTCGATTCTTATATAAAAAGTATATAATTAGTAAGAGAATTTTAGTCTTTCATTGGTCGACATAGCTTGGGGGCAGCATCCAACAAGCCAGCAACCCTCGCAAGAGGCACGCCAAACGTACCAGAAAATAAGTAAAATTGTTGGGTTGTCAGGCTGCATTCGGACCAACTCGCATTTGTAGCCATTACACTATCCAACCTCCCACAGCACTCCTGCTGGCATGCGGCGTACATTTAAATCTCTACCGACAAATTGGACCACTTACTCTCCTCAAATAAAGAAGAACATTTAAATTTGTTGCACCACTTACCATATAAACAAAAATATTATATATTCTCATTACTCCTTAAAGTAGTTGAAGTACACGCAAACTGACCCGGACACCCACACTAATAAAAAAAATATTATACAGTAATAAAATAAAATAAAATAAACAATAATGATAAGTACTTCAAATTAGCGATCCAATCATGGGAACAAGTGCCAACAAAAGTTTATATAATTTGGCACGAAATTGTCTAAAACTAACTCTTTTGGGGATTGAAATGTAAATGGTTGGGGATTTCCATGGTGCGTGTGATAAAAGCATGCACTTTTAACAGAAGATGGCCTGCTCTAGATGACGAATATTGAAGGAGGGGATTTATTGGGAAATGTCAGCTAGGTGGGGATCTAGTTGGGATTTGCGTTACTGCTTGAGGATATATACATATATATCTTTTGCCCTAAAATTAATGGTGAGATTAGGAATAGGAGAGTATCAGATCCCCAATAACGCCAATCCTACACGTCTC
>Ga0325411_1003694_pt1 | contig 17267 bp, 20 predicted proteins | sample PopdelMetagenome_13_FD_206181 | JGI IMG/M metagenome (GOLD analysis project Ga0325411, IMG submission 206181) | Populus deltoides microbial communities from Bellville, Georgia, United States - Xylem-PdIQD-R4 | ecosystem: Host-associated > Plants > Phyllosphere > Stem > Wood/Secondary xylem...
GGGTCGGTGGCTAGCCTGTAGCCATCTGTTGTTTTATGTTTCTGTTATCATTGTAAATCTGGGGTATGCCCCTTATAATGCTTGTATCTTCTTCTTTTAATACATACGTCAACTTACCAAAAAAAAATCTTTTGATCGTGTCAACTATAATCCACCAAAGGTGGCATCTCTTTACTTTCATATTCAACCTCCCCATTGTCTCATAAGCATAACTCTTCGGTTTGGACATTAAGATGCAATGTGCCCCTTCCCTAAACACTTAAAACATTTAATATCTATATCACAAGTAGGTTGAGATTCAGATTTACCTTTCTCATCTGTATGAGCATCCTTTTTTGCCTTAGATCGTTTGATCTTTGCACAAGGCTTTGGTTGGACAACTCCCTCTCTCTTCAGATTTGACCTCCATATTGAGGAAGATGAAGTTGAATTGGTCAGAAAAGATGTACTGCCCCTTCTCTTTATTTGCCTCTCCACCTTTGTTGCTATATGGACCATGTCCTCCAATTTCATACAATGTTGTAATTCTACAACATTCGCAATGTTCCTATTCAGCCCATTTAGAAATCTAGCCATAGTAGCTTCTCTATCGTCAATCATATTGGCTTGAATCAGTGCGATCTCCATCTCCTTGAAAACTCAACAGACCTAGAACCTTGATTCAAATCCTGCAATTTCAGATACAAATCTCTATAATAGTGGTTAGGCACAAATCGCCTTCTCATCAACACTTCCATCTCCCCTCACGACGCTAGCGGCCTCTCTCCACTTCTTCTCCTAATAATCATATTCTGATCCCGCCAAATCAATGCGTAATCTGTGAATTCAATGACTACCAGTTTACCTTCTACGCTTCCAAATAGTTATGGCAATAAAAAACCCAATCCCCCTTTTTCTCCCACTCCAAATACGTCTCGGGATTTTTTTTCCTTGAAAAGAAAGTATTTTCAGTTTAATAGCATCCACACAACAAATGCAGCAAAAACGTTTATTGATCTGAAAAAATTATGTGACCTTACATGTCTGGTTATGCTCTTATTTATATTGACTCCAAATTGAAATAAACCCTAATGGACCCCTTTGTTGCTGATTTAATTACTTTCTTTTCTAGGTTAGGAAAAACATTAAATAATCCTCCCTCTTTAGGAATAAGATCTGGTCGACTTCCTTACTTAATTAGGAGAATAAATTCCTAACTTTATATCCTTGTAGCATCAAGAAAACACAATCCTAACAAGGCTGTTATGGGGTTGGACCATCAGCCCGTTGTTCCACACAAATTGGGCTCTTCTTGGACCTTAATTAGATGAATTAAAGGTTATCCTTCATTCTCCTTAGATGTCCCAAGCTCCTCTAGGTCCATCTTGCTCCATATATTCTAAACAAGTCCATTCAATGCTTCTTTAAGCTTATTTGCCCTAGCTCATAATTAGTCCAATTAGCACCTCCAATGGGTCGTTGGCATGATTACGCTTGGTGTTGGGCTTATCCTTATTATTGTCTTTCTTAGCCGAGAAGGTTGATCATTCGCCATATTTAGGCGAATAAATGTGGCATCCCCGACCACCTTAAGGACTACAACCACCACCATTCAACAAAGAAGTTTTCCCTCTAAAAGGTTGTGCCATCCTTATTCGATGTTTGTACCCCACCTGCCATATGGAAGCCCTCAAATTCTTGTCCAAGGCAACCTTGTTTGATTCAGTGAAATTTGTCAATGTTACATCAAATTTTGGATCGATAGCGGTAAAGTTACACGCCAATAAATCAATTAAGGTTTGATCCTAATTAAAAAATAACACCCCCTCTACAAAATTTATGGCTTGTTTGGCTTCAATAACCTCTCACTTGCCATGATTAATTCATGGAAAATGCACCCCTAATCAACCATTTTTAGCTAAACTTCATTTATGAAGTTCCTAACTTTTTCTAGAAGCTCTAAAAGTTTGTTAGATATCTAGAGAGCAAGAAAATAGAATAATAAGAGTGAAGAATCATCTCCTAATAGAAAGAAAAACAAAAATAGGAAAAGAATCCTTTATAATTTAGTTTTGAAAAACCATCTTCAAACCCACAAATGGTTTTATAACTATCTATATTTTGAAATAAAAGGAATCACATAGAGAGGGAGGAGGAGAAAAACTTAAAAGCTCAAATCATCAAATGTCTCTTGATAGATAGGTTATGAAAGATTGATAAAAAGTGGAAAGAAAAAGGTAGAAGGCAAGGTTATTGAGTCTAAGAGTCAAAGCAAAACTGTCAAAGAACTAGCTTAAGGAATGAGAAAGAAATTTCAAGCACAACAGGTAACATTGTTAAGGTATTCCTTAAACTTAGATATTTGTATTAAATGTTCATTATGCTTTTCCTTTTTAGCTATTTGTTAATTTCAATGCATTTGGTTACTTATTTTGTTTTTTTTTTCAAATGATTAGTTATGGCATGATTTTGTGATTGTATGTCTTGTTTGAAATTTGTTTAAATGATTAGATTTGTTCATTAAAGTGTTAAATGTTAGTATAAAATGATGTTAGGTTAATCATTATTTTTAAAGTTATGGTAAAAGGTCTTAGATATTGAAGTTGTTATGGTTAAGGTTATTTTAAGGTAGCATGTTGGGTTTGCTGAAGTTGTAGGCATATTATTTAAGTTTCAAACAATGATTTTATTTAATAGAATAGTGTTTTTGCCTAAGAAAATGCTATTTTTGTTTGATGTCTTTAATTGGTTTTGCTTATTGTTTTGCTTTTAATTCTTTGTTTCTTGTTGTTTTGATGATATAAGCAAGTTATTTCGAGCATGTTTAAGCTTTGGTTGCTAGGTTTAGGTTGTTTTCTAGGCTCTTTATGCCTCTTCTCAGAGATGGAGATAGCAATGATTCGGCCCAATGTTGTTGAGGGTAGAGAAGCTACCATGGCTAGATTTCTTAATGGGTTGAATTGCGAAATTACAAATGTGGTTGAGCTATAGCACTATGTGGAGCTAGAGGACATGGTTCACATGGCTACGAAGGTGGAGAGACAACTTCAGAAGGGACATGCTCAGCTAGCGTTTAATTCGGGCTCGTCATCATCTTGAAAGCCAAATCTAATGATATGGAATCTGAAAGTAATAGATCTGATTGTGAAGGCATGCCACCATTTGAGGATAGTGATGGGGATGAGTTAGCATTACTGGTTAGGGAGTCCTTGGTTATAAGACGAACAATTCTGGTTCAGGTAAAGGAAGATGAAAGTAATCAACAAAGGGAGAACATCTTCCATACACGTTGTTCTGTACAAAGCAAGGTGTGTGGTTTAATTATAGATAGTGGAAGTTGTTTTAATGTTTGTAGTACCAACCTTGTTAGTAAACTGACTTTGTGTATTGTTAAGCATGCTAAACCATATAGATTGCAATAGCTAAATGATAGTGGTGAAGTGAAAGTGACTAAACAGGTTGTGGTTGATTGCAAGAGTTTGATGATGTGTTCCCCGACGATACTCCTAGCGGATTACCACCATTGAGGGGGATAGAGCATCAGATTGATTTCGTACTCGAAGCTTTAATTAATAACCAACCAACCTGTAAAAGCAATCTCGAGGAGATGAAGGAGCTTTAAAGGGAAAAGGGCTACATTCGTGAGAGTATGAGCCCATGTGCTGTACCCGTGCTACTTGTGCCTAAGAAGAATGGAACATGAAGGATGTGTGTTGATTGCAGAGCCATCAACAACATAACGGTAAAGTATAGACACCTCATTCTAGGCTTGATGACATGTTAGATGAGTTACATGGATTCTGTATTTTCTTTAAAATCGACATGAAAAGTGGGTACTATCAAATTAGAATGAAAGAAGGTTGTCACACCCGGACATCGCGGCGACCAATTAAAAATTATCACTTAATTGAAAAAAAGAACAGATATCTGGCATCTTGTTCTTTTAGGAGAAAAGGTCTTGTTCAAGGAGTTACTACCTCATATTATGGTCACTAGAAACCCTAATTGGTCAATAGAGATTCTATGGTATGAGACTGATTACGCAAAAAGGAAGATGTTATCACCCTTTAAGTAACCTAAGGCAGGCTGCATTGCTGATTTTGTCTAAAATTGCTATGCATTTGTTCTCCTTTTTCCCTTTTTTATTCTTCCTTTTTGTTCCTGACTCTGGCGTCAGTGAACAATTCCTACGAATATTTCCAACTCTAGCATTGGTAAATATCGCACAAATCCAAAAAATACGATACTCCTGACTTTGGCGTCAGTGAATATTTTCGCAAAAAATGAATTTGTAGAAGAAATTTTCTATGTCATTTTTTTCTTGTTCATCCTTTTTAGATGGAAGTAAAAAAAACATTGCATGATATATTTGCATTTAACAATAAGAGTCCACAGATTGAGCACATCTGCAAAAAATACAAACACAAAGAAAAAATATAAAACAACGTGCGAGGGGCCCACAAATAAATCAATGAAGGCCCCAAATATTTTTGGAATTTTCTGTTATTAAAAAGGGTTCGTTTGGTCAAATATCAAATTAGAATGGGCTTAAAAATTATGGCCAAGGCATAAGGGTGTGTTTTGCCAAGCACGCCTTTAGCAAACACAATTTGAGTCGGCTAGGCCAAAAGCCCAGACTCGGCCCACTCTTTTTTTTTTGGGCTGGATCTAGCCCAGCCATGCGTGAAAGGTTCACCCATGCATACAATAGTAACCAATTAATTATTTTAGCAAGGAAGGAAGGAATCTTACCTAGGCATCCGGCTGCTGGAGGCGAAGTCGAGGGAGATTGGGCTTAAAAAAAGGGGTTGAGGGGGCGGCGGCTAGTATAGGGTTCACTGCCCCCTTCCATTTTTATGTTTTTCTCTTTTAGGGTTTCTGGTAATGGCCTCCTTTTGGAGTCTCTTCTTTTAGGGTTTCTCTCCCCTTCCTCTTTTTCATACCCTGAGATATGTATTTATAGTGCGCAGAGTCCCTTCGTGTGTAAGAAACCAAGTTTCAATCAAACTCATTCTCTCCTTTAAAGTTTGAATTTGATTAAGAATCAAATTTGAAAGTGGATAACTATCATTATCTTGAAGACAAGGATTATCTCGAAGATAAAAATTATCTTGAACATAGGGATTATCTTGAAGATAAAGATAGAATGAAAAAGCACATTGTAGTCCTTAATTTTCACGGAAGTTGACAAATCACACTTTTCATCGAAATAAATCTCTGATCTTTTATTTTTTCATTTTAAACCCTGTTTAAATTAAATTGAAAGCCAAAGGGCCAAAATTGGGTTACAACAAAGGTGATGAGTGGAAAACAGCATTTAAGACTAAGCATGGTAAGTAATGTCGTTTGGACTTACAAATGCACCTAGTATGTTTATGCATTTAATGAATCATTTGTTGCGTGCATTCATAGGTAAGTTTGTGGTTGTGTATTTTGATGACATTCTGATCTATAGCAAGAACTTAATTGAGCATCTTGATCATTTGCGTAATGTACTTAGTGCGTTGTGTAGTGAGAAATTGTATGCTAATCTTAAAAAGTGTACCTAATTTTCAAGTCAAAATTCAGAGAAAATACAGGATCCATGTAACTCATCTAACATGTCATCAAACTTAGGAATGAGATGTCTTGATCATTTGCGTAATTTACTTAGTGTGTTGCGTAGTGAGAAATTGTATGCTAATCTTAAAAAGTGTACCTAATTTTCAAGTCAATCTCAAAGAAAATACAGGATCCATATAACTCATCTAACATGTCATTAAGCCTAAGAATGAGATGTCTATACTTTACCATTATGTTGTTGATGGCTCGTCAATGAACACACATCCTCCATGTTCCATCCTTCTTAGGCACAAGTAGCACGGGTACAGCACACGAGCTCATACTCTCAAGAATTTAACCTTTTTCCATTAGCTTATCAATTTGTCTTTGATGCTCCTTTGTCTACTCGGATTGCTTCTATAAGCTGGTTGGCTAGGAATGGAAGCTCTGGGTATGAAATTAACTTGATGTTCTATCAAGGAAATAGAAACAGTAGGCACAACATGATCAAACTCCTGGAACAAAGAAATAGCAACAGTAGGCATAATATAATCAAGATCATTAGTATCAAAGTAAGCCTCACCCTCTGATACGGATCAGCCCAACACCAAGCATAATCATGGCAACGATCCATTGGAGGTGGCAATTGAGCCAATCACAAGAGCTAGGGCAAAGAAGCTTAAAGAAGCATTGAATGGGCTTGTTCAGAACATATTGAGCAAAATGGACCTAGAGGGGCTTGGGATATTTAAGGAGCACGAAGAAAAGCCTTTAATTCATCTAGTTCAGGTCCAAAAAGAGCCCAATTCGTGTGGAACAAGGGGTTGATGTGTCTGGCCCAATACCAGCCATGTTAGGCTTGTTATTTTTCCTGATGCTACAAGGATAAAAAGTCAGCAATTTATTCTCCTAATTAAGTAAGGAAGTTGGCCATATCTTATTCTTAAAGAGGAGAGGACTATTTAATGCTTTTCCTAACTTAGGAAATAAAGTAATTAAATCAGCAACAAAGGATGAAATTTGTGTTCTTATTTGTCCAAGTTAAACAAGGAAATCCAAGCTAATAAAGGACATCAAAGGGGGGTAGCAACACAAATTTTCCAAATCAGATTTGTCCTAGTTTATTTAAGACTTCTTAAGGGTGACAAATCTGATTCTAGCATATTTAGCATGATAATTTTCAGATTTTTATTATTTTCTTCTTAGTTTTTGGGTTATTATTACTTATTTGGGTCAATTGTAAGTGGGTTTCATATAAATAAAGGCATAACCAAACATGTAAGGTTATGCAATTTTCAGATCTATAAACTTCTTTGCTGCACTTATTGTGTGTTGGTGGGATATTCTCCCTTCCATGATCTCTAAAGAACAGAAAACGACGTATCGAAGAACAACTGTCTTTGTGGCGTCATCCTTATACTTCTCGTTCGCGAATTAATATTTGTTGGGTGGGGGTCTTTTTTTCCAATAGTGCCAGTGCCTAGGCACAAGTTATCGTTGTGTCACGCTTCTATCAAACCTAATTTACTTGGCTTTCCAGGAATTGGTGTCTTTGCATAGGTGTTGCGTGACCACGTGATCACGAGGTTTGCATCATTTGGTATCAGAGCTTGGCTCTATTAATCAGGTTATATCCTTCCAAAATTTTCATTTCTTGTTGATTCCGCAAAAATTCTTTAATATCCAAATTCTTCTTCTCCTTGAATTTGCGGCATATAAAAAAAAATTATTATTTTATTCTGTTATTGTTCAAAATATATCAGTAGCATCAAAAACAAAAAAAAAAAAAGAAAAGAGAAAAGAAAAAAAATTGTTCAAAAAGATGTTTATTAGATTCTGGTGCAGAAAACTAAACAAGAGGAAATTGGATCAAATCAATTCGGAATTAGTTAAAATTTGATACTATAATTATTGGGGTCCTAATCACTCCACATATCAAATTTGGGGTCAATTGGATATCGTTAGTTTTGGGTTTCAAATTCGGGTCTCATCAGGTCTGATTCATAACGTTTTTGCGTCAGTATATCAAACCTTGTCATAAATTTCTCAAACTTTATATTCTGTCTATTTGGGTTGATATCGCACTATATTTGAAATTTTAACTCAATTGGACATCATTTACTTTAGGTTCCAAATGCGGACTTAACTCGTAGTAAACGAGTCTGTTTTGCGTCAACTTTTGAAATTCGCTTGCTTTCTGTTGTTTTCATTTCTTGTAGTTCATTTTCATCATATCCAACATATTTGGGAGTTGTGTCATGATTTTGCATATTTTTTTTTTCTGTTTTTATTCGAGTCTTCAGTTTCGTTCATATTTCGGATAGACTCGCTTGCTACTCGCGAGACTATCATCATAGTTTTCTTATGCTTGTTTTCTAGTTTTTATTGCTTCTTAAGTCATATATATATATATATATATATATATATATATATATATATATTTGGATTACGCTGCCAAGTTGGTTCTATTTGGTGTTGGTTTCAGTTTTGCAAGAACCGCAAGAAGGGGAGACAAGAGGTGTGAGCGTTTGAGGATTTTATGAGTGTTTGAGCAAAACACAAGCGACGTGAGGATAATTGTTTTTACCACTAACTAATTTTTGCAGGTACTATCATGTCAGATCAGAAAAACACACCACCCCATCCCGAGGGAGAACTTACGTTCCAAATGCAAGCCATGACGTGACGGAGAGGATTAATTTTGTGATGGGAAATGTGTGTGACAGACTTGATAGGCTGGAGAAATGTGGTAACAAGGCTGGTACAAGCACCCAAAATTTGAGGAAGCTTGAGGCTGAACTGAAAGCAAACAATAGCAGTAGGGCTGAAAGGCCAAGGCGGACTGATTATGAGGAGGCCGTTGATGATATTGGTGATGGTGGTTTTGAGAATGAGGCCATAAGCCATCGGGAAGGTTTTCGGCAGCCTAGAAACCGAAGGGATTATGGGAATAGAATTAGGGGCCAATTCGGGCAAAGGGAAATTTTCCGTAGTGTTGGGGGACATGCTGATTTAGATGGTGATTTGGATGCTATCAAACTGAAAATACCTTCTTTTCAAGGTAAAAACGATCCCGAGGCATATTTGGAGTGGGAGAAAAAGGTGGATTGGATTTTTGATTGCCATAACTATTCGGAGGCGAAGAAAGTGAAATTAATAGTCATCGAATTCACGGATTATGCACTGATTTGGTGGGATCAGAATGTTATTAGTAGAAGAAGGAGTGGAGAATGGTTGGTAGCGTCGTGGGAAGAGATGAAAGTGTTGATGAGAAGGCGATTTGTGCCTAACCACTATTATAGAGATTTGTATAAGAAATTGCAGGGTTTAAATTATTAGTAGAAGGAGTGGAGAGAGGTCGGTAGGTCCGTGGATGAGTATTTCAAGGAGATGGAGATTGCCATGATTCGAGTCAATGTGATTGAGGATCTGGAAGCTACTATGGCTAGATTTCTAAATGGGCTGAATAAAAACATTGCGAATGTTGTAGAATTACAACATTGCATGGAATTGGAGGACATGGTCCATATGGCAACGAAGGTGGAGAGGCCAATAAAGAGATGGGGCAGTACACGTTTTCAGACCAATTCGGCTTCATCTTCCTCAACATGGAGGCTGAATTTGAAGAGAGAGGGGGCTGTCCAACCAAAGCCTTATGCGAAGGCCGAACCACCTAAGGCCAAAAAGGATACACATACGGATGGGAAAGGTAAATCTGAATCTCAACCTACTCGTGATAGAGATATTAAATGCTTTAAGTGTTTAAGGATGGGGCACATTGCATCTCAATGTCCAAACCGAAGAGTTATGCTTACAAGAGACAATGGGGAGGTTGAATCTGAAAGTGAAGAGATACCACCTTTGTGATGAGGAGATTGCATATCTTGTTGAGGGGGAGGCCTTCGTTATAAGGTGTGCGCTGAACATGCAAATCAAAGAAGATGATGTAGATCAGCAACGGGAAAATATATTTCACACTCGATGTCACATCCAAAACAAGGTATGTAGCATGATAATTGATGGAGGTAGCTGTGCTAATGTTGCTAGTGATACTCTTGTGAAAAAATTGAATCTTATTTGTATTAAGCATCCTAGGCCTTATAGATTGCAATGGTTGAATGATTGTGGTGAAGTGAGGGTTACTAAGCAGGTTTTGATTGCGTTTGCTATTGGGAAGTATTCCGATGAGATTTTATATGATGTAGTCCCAATGCATGCTAGTCACTTACCTTTGGGGCGTCCATGGCAGTTTGAGCGGAAAACGATTCATGATGGGTTTAGAAATAGGTTCACTATTGTAAAGGATGGTAAAAGCATCACTCTTGTACCTCTTTCTCCAAAACAAGTGTATAATGATTAAATGAAATTAAAAAAGGACAATGGTGAGAGAAAACCATCAGATTCGGCTGAACCTAAATCATTAATTAAACCGGTTGCGAGTGGAGGTAAAAACTAAGCAGTGAAGAAAGTAAGCTTGTGTGATGATAATAGTGTGGAAAAATTAAAGGAACAACCTAATTTTTATGCAAAAGGATCTCAAATAAGATCTGTATTTTTCACTAATAAGCCAATGATCTTACTTGTGTATAAGGAGGCTTATTTTAACACTAACGATCTTGATTCTGCTATTCCTAGTGTGGCTGTTTCTTTGATGCAGGAGTTTGATGATGTATTCCTTGAAGACATCCCTAATGGATTACCACCATTTGGGGGGATTGAACATCAAATTGATCTTGTGCCCGAAGCTTCAATTCCTAATCGCCCAGCCTATAGAAGCAACCCTGAGGAGATGAAGGAGCTTCAAAGGCAAGTAGATGAATTGATGATGAAGGGGTACATTCATGAGAGTATGAGTCCTTGTGCTGTGCCAGTGCTACTTGTGCCTAAAAAGGATGTAACATGGAGGATGTGTGTCGATTGTCGTGTCGTCAATAACATAACGGTAAAGTATCGACGTCCTATTCCTAGGCTTGATGACATGGTAGATGAGTTACATGGATCATGTATTTTCTCTAAGATTGACTTAAAAAGTGGGGGTAAATTAGGATGAAAGAGGGTGATGAGTGGAAAACTGCATTTAAGACTAAGCATAATTTGTATGAATGGTTAGTCATGCCGTTTGGACTTACAAATGTGCCTAGCACGTTTATGTGTTTAATGAATCATGTATTGCATACGTTTATAGGTAAGTTTGTTGTTGTGTATTTTCATGACATTTTGATCTATATCAAGAACTTAAATGAGCATCATGATCATTTGCGTAATGTACTTAGTGTGCTGTGTAGTGAACATTTATATGTTAATCTCAAGAAGTGTACCTTTTGCATGGCAAAAATTGTGTTTCTTGGCTATGTCGTAACTGCGCAGGGTATCGAGATGGACGAGGAGAAAATTAAAGCCATCCGAGATTGGCCTACAGCAAAATCGGTAAGTGAGGTGAGTTTTCATGGACTTGCTAGTTTTTATAGAAGGTTTGTGGAGGATTTTAGTACTATTGCTGCACCTTTAACTGAACTGAAATTGTGAGAAAGTTTATTGGTTTCAAATGGAATGATGAACATGATGAGGCTTTTAATTTGTTGAAAGATAAACTTTGTTCGGCCCCTATTTTAGCTTTGCTAGACTTTACAAGAGCTTTTCAAGTTGAATGTGATGCGTCAGGTATTGGTACAGGAGCTGTGTTAATGCAGGATAGGAGGCCCATTGCTTATTTCAGCGAAAAACTTAATGGGGCAGCCTTGAATTACCCTACATATGACAAGGAGCTCTATGCCTTGGTAAGAACTTTAGAGATGGCAACATTACCTGTGGCCCAAGGAGTTTGTGATATATTCTGATCATGAATCATTGAAGCGCGTGAAAGGGCAAGGTAAGTTGAGTAAGAGACATGCCAAATGGGTAGAATTTATTGAAACCTTTCGGTATGTGATCAAGTATAAGCAAGGGAAAGAAAACATTGTGGCTGATGCACTTTCGCACAGGTATGTTCTTTTATCTACTTTGGATGCTAGATTTCTAGGATTTGAACACATAAAAGAATTGTATAAGGATGATAGTGATTTTGCTAATGTTTAAAATGCTTGCGAAACTTCGGCTTTTGGAAAGTTTTATAGACGTGATGGATATTTGTTTAAAGAGAGTCATTTGTGTGTTCCATTAAGTTCTATGCGTGAATTGCTTGTACGTGAAGCACACGAAGGCGGGTTGATGGGGCATTTTGGTGTTGTTAAGACTTTGGATGTGTTGCATGAGCATTTTTATTGACCTAAAATGAAAAAAGATGTGCAACGCATATGTGATAAATGCATAACTTGTAGGAAAGCAAAGTGATGTGGACCAGCCTAGAAACACCAACAAGGACCCATTACATGTTCCTAATGGTCCAATGACTCGGTCCAAGACAAAGGCATTGAAGGAGGCATTGAATGCATTGGTTTTGAATGTTTCAACCAAGTCAGAATTGAAAGGTCTATTAGAGTATCAAGAGGAGACCCTAGTACATCTTATCCATGTGCAAGAGGGGTCCAACAGAACCTTATTTGGGTCATGAGTTGAGGACAGCAAAGGACACAAAAGAATCCTTCTACAACTTGAAAACAACATGGGTAGCTACCTTTTCCTTTTGTTTCTAGGATTAAGGGGCTGCATGGAAGGCTATAAATAAGCCTTGAATGAGTTCTATAATATTTTACTTCCTTCTCTTCTTCTCATGACAGAACATGGATTTAATAAATAACCCATAAATTTTATTTTATTAGCTACAGCCCAAGGCTTGTTTGGGCTTAATTAATACTTTGTTTTCAGTTAGGATCCAAGGCTTGTTTGGATTAAGTTATGGGTTTTTCAGTTTAGGGTTTTGGGTCAGTTTTAAGTGGACCTCATTTAAGTCCACATAAGGGGTCCATTAGGGTTAACTTTTCAAGAACTATTTAAACTCATGTAAGCCAAAATTTCAGCAGCTTGGATGATAATTACTTCTGAATTTTTTAGTTTTAACGTGTGAGAGTGATTCTTGCATTCTTCAGTTCTTGAACGAACTGAATCTGACTTATTGAAGATTAAGTGGCTTCGTGGCGTCATTCTACTCAATCCAATAGTGTTGGTGCCTTGGGGAAAGTTTCCATTGTGTCACACTCCTATCAGACCTATTTCGGCTGTTCAGGATCAGATCTCAATCTTGATCACAAGGTTCACATCACAAAGTTTAGGACTCAACCACATGGCTTGTTAATGTGCATCATGGGAATTATAATCCGTCTTGTAAAGCTAAAACTAATATGCAAGAGGATTCAGATGGTCCAATGACAAGAGCGAGAGCGAAACAACTACAAAGGGCCTTGACGAGTCAAATTGAAATGATTGAATCCGCGTCGGAGTTAAAATTTAGCAACCAGTTTGAAATTGGTTTAAGGATGTTTATTTGCCTACAACCAAAACTTGGAGATGGGAAAAGCCCTTAATGGTTCTTTTGATGCTCGGCTACTTGAATTTGGGTTGATATGCAAATAAATGAAGGAATTAATGATGTTTATAGTCAGAACAGCAAATGAATTTGAACCTAAATTTGAAGTCATCAATTGCATGTGAAAACAAGACACTAGGTGGATTTCAAGTTCAGAACATGTTCTTTCTAGATTGTCCAACCATGATTGCATTGGACTTTTGTGTAAGCAGATATGGATACTTTAAATTTGGTCTGTTTATGTTAGAAAGGTCAAAAAACATGTGCTAGTTAATTTGTCTAGGTTAGTTTGTCAAAGTCTATTTTTTGGGCTTGACTTCTACCATGTTGAATTTTTCCTAACTTTGGAGGGATGTTCCAGTTATAAATATAGTAACAGAATATGTAATAAAGGACTTTTGGCCAATATTTGAAACTTAATTCACAGAATTACGAGTTGTTCTTCCAAATTGATTTTGTGAAGAACCCTACCTGACTTATCACTCTTCAATCACAAAGAGTGTGGCGTCGAAATCCTAGATTGATCTTTGTGGCGTCCAGATCGACTTATCAAAGTATCATTCTAGTCTATCCCCCATCTTATTTACCTTAAAATCACTATAATCCAGCCTAAACACCAAAAGAAAGACAACACAACTAGACCCATCCTTCATCCATTTTCGTCAGATTCATTGTTACCGATTTTTCGAATCATTCACGGCACATCATCTGGTATCAGAGCATCAGTTGCGATCTAAGGCGGGAGCCAAAAATAGAAGAAAGGCTTGCTGGAATTAAGGTTGATAAACTTAATTATGGCTGGAGATAAAGAAGATTTGCCAAGAGGGTTAAGTTTGGAACAGGCAGAGGTTATGGGCTTACAACGATCTCATGCTGAGATTCGGGATGAAATGACTGGAATTCGTGAACAGTTGAATACCCTTATGCAAATGATGAAAAGAAATAATTTGCAACCCCAATAGAGGCAAGCACTTAGGGTGCCACGAAATGATATTATAGAAGCTAACAAAGATCCAAATGGGGATGATGAGGCCAACGATAGGGGCAGACCAAGAAGGCAGAATTATAATCCTCCTAATGGTCTCAAACTTAAGATTCCACCGTTTAGAGGAAGTGGTTCACCCGAGGAATACTTGGAGTGGATTTAGAAGGTTGAAAAGGTGTTTGAATGGTATGAATATTCCGAAGAAAGGAAGTGCAAGGTGGCAGCACTTGAGTTTACGAATTATGCTCTTTTATGGTGGGAAAACTTAAAGATTCAGAGGAGAAGGGACGGAGAAGAGGAGATTACAACGTGGGCAACTATGAAAAGAGTGATGAAGAAGAGATTTGTTCCTGATTACTATAAACAAGAGCTATACTGACTTCAGACTTTGGGACAAGGATCTTTGAGCGTGGAAGAGTATGTGAAAGAGTTTGAGTTGCTACTGATTCGATGTGAATTGATGGAACCCCAAGAGCAAACAATAGCTAGATTTCTTGGTGGGTTGAGGAAGGATATAGCTAATGTTGTTGAATTACAGCCGTACATCTTCCTTGAGGAAGTTATAAAGCTTGCAACTCAAGTAGAGAGGCAGCAGAAACGAGGAGGTGTCCGACCTGGTGTAACTATGTCAAGCACAACAAGGGCTGTTTCTACACCTACACGAACATGGAGCACACCTAAAAGAGATGAGAAGGTGGAGTTTACTGAGAGGAATACCAGTTCTGATTCTTTGAAGGGAAAGGAGAAGGTGACAGAACCTCAACATCCTAGGAGGTCTCGGGACATCAAGTGCTTAGGACATGGGCACATTGCTTCGGAATGTCCAAATAAAAGGGTGATGATTTTGCATGGGGATCATGGAGAGCTGATTAGTGGAGATGAGGTTGAAACTGAAGATGAAGATGAGGTACAAGTGGCTGAACAAGAAGAGGATTTCAAACTAGGGAAGGGAGATTTGTTGGTTGTGCAACGGGTTCTGAATGCACAAATTGACGTTAGTGATGTGCAACGCGAGAACATCTTTCATACTCGATGTCACATTCGAGATAAGGTGTGTGGGATGATCATCGATAATGGAAGTTGCACTAATGTTGCGTCAACTACCTTGGTGGAGAAATTGGGTTTAACTACCCTTCCACATCCCAAGCCGTACAATTTGTGATGGCTGAATGAGAATAGGGAGATTCGGGTGACAAAGCAAGTCCATGTACCTTTTTCCATTAAAACCTATAATGACAAGGTTTTGTGTGACGTTGCGCCAATGTCAGCTAGCCATTTGTTGCTGGGTTGTCCATGGCAGTTTGATAAAGATGTGACCTATATGTTCCAAATGGTCCAAGATAAATCCATTGAAAGAGGCATTAAATGCATTGGTTTTGAATGTTTCAACCAAGTCAGAAGTGCAACGTCCATTAGAGTATCAAAAGGAGACCCTAGTACATCTTATCCATGTGCAAGAGGGGTCCAACATAACCTTATTTGGGCCATGAGGTGAGGACAGCAAAGGAAACAAAAGAATCCTTCTACAACTTGGAAACAACATGGGTGGCTACCTTTTCCTTTCGTTTCTAGGATTAAGGGGCTGCATGGAAGGCTTCAAATAAGCCTTGAATTAGTTCTATAATATTTTACTTCCTTCTCTTCTTCTCATGACAGAACATGGATTTAATAAATAACCCATAAGTTTTATTTTGTTAGCTACAGCCCAAGGCTTGTTTGGGCTTAATTAATATTTTGTTTTCAGTTAGGATCCAAGGCTTGTTTGGATTAAGTTATGGGTTTTTCAGTTTAGGGTTTTGGGTCAGTTTTAAGTGGACCTCATTTAAGTCCACATAAGGGGTCTATTAGGGTTAACTTTTCAAGAACTATTTAAACTCATGTAAGCTAAAATTTCGGCAGCTTTGATGATAATTACTTCTGAATTTTTCAGTTTTAATGTGTGAGAGTGATTCTTGCATTCTTTAGTTCTTGAACAAACTGAATCTGACTTATCGAAGATTAACTGGTTGGTGGTGTCATTCTACTCAATCCAATAGTGTTGGTGCCTTGGGGAAAGTTTCCATTGTGTCACACTCCTATCAGACCTATTTCGGTTTTCCAGGTTCAGATCTCAATCTTGATTGTGGGTTGCGTGACCACGTGATCACGAGGTTCGCATCACCTTGCCAATGTCTTGACCTTCATCAAGCTGAGGCACAAGTCAAATCCGAATAAGCGGCTTTATCTCTTGATCTACGATATTGGACTATCGGGAGTTTGACACAGCCTTTAAAGGGGCATGACAGCAGATAGGGACTACCGCATGGATAAGTTATCACATTATTCACCCGCCTAGAGAAGAGGAAGAATCCAGCCCATTAGTAGTACTCATCCCTTCGACGCCGCGGAACAGCTCCCTATTCCGTGAAAAGTGAGATCGGATTACCCAACTGCCTAGGTTGGTTTACGGAGTGTTGGAATAGCTAAAGCCCACTCCGCCCCGGGTTTTTATCTCCCAGCACGCATTGGTATCTTTCGCAGGAGGCTGATCAACTGCCTTTATCGGGCTTGGGGTTGTCCCTAGAACATGTTTGAACACCTGCTCTAATTCTGCCAACTGAGAATTCGACCAGGTTAAGGACGCGTGTTGATTTCACTAAGACCAGGAAACTTTGCGTAACGGCTCCAGCCATTAGAGCCGAGTTGTACCTACTTTGCTCCCAGTCACGAGAGGGTTTCGAACAGTCGATATCGTATTTAAGCCTTGAAGCTCGCGGGTCGTGTATCGTGCAAGTTGTTCTCCATTCGGGTATCAGAACAATAACGAATAGGAGCTACCACACAACCATGCGGCTAAATAAGAGGCTTCCATCATCATCTTATGTAATTACTAAATAGAATAGCTTCCACACCTAGTTTGAAAGTGATAATGGGTGAGTTCAGTACTAGCTATATATAGTCAACATAATAGGGAATAAAAGATAGGGGTATAACACCAGTCATCTCTCTCATTGGGATTGGAAACCATATCAGCCCCTTCCCTCGCACCTGCGGCCAAAAAAGATAGGAAAGCAGCAGATAGAATTGCACCAGAAAGAAAATCTAGTACAAAAGTGATGTGCCATGAGTGATTCGAAAATTGGCTACAATGAATCTGACGAAAATGGATAAAGGATGGGTCTGGTTGTATTGTTTTTTTTTTGGTGTTTAGGCTGGATTATAGTGATTTTAAGGTAAATAAGATGGGGGATAGACTAGAATGATACTTTGATAAGTCGATCTGGACGCCACAAAGATCAATCTAGGATTTCGACGCCACAC
>Ga0325411_1003696_pt1 | contig 17261 bp, 8 predicted proteins | sample PopdelMetagenome_13_FD_206181 | JGI IMG/M metagenome (GOLD analysis project Ga0325411, IMG submission 206181) | Populus deltoides microbial communities from Bellville, Georgia, United States - Xylem-PdIQD-R4 | ecosystem: Host-associated > Plants > Phyllosphere > Stem > Wood/Secondary xylem...
AATCTGTCTTACACATTTACTTTTGTCTTGATCTATATTCTTTCTAACGTTAGCATTAAATTCTTTATATTTTGTTATTAATTTTTTTCAAAGTTATTAAACTTGGTATGATTTATTTAAATCACAGACAATATGAGTTAATTTAAGTTAATTCAATATATTATTATGTTAAATTGTTTTTTTAAAAATAAATAATGTAATTTTATTTTTAAAAAATCAAAATTAAATTTAACTCGATTTATTAAGTCATGAATATTGACTTATCAAATTTACTTGACATAAGAAATTCTCATCTCATCTCATTTCATTCTCATTTAATTTTAAATTCAATTTAATCTAAATTTTGATCAGCATGTTTTACTTGTTGACCAAGTTTAGCAACACTAGATTTATTTATTTATTTATTTTATTATTCATCAAAAGATAATGATATATTTAAAACTAAAACACGTAACTAGAAATTAGGTCTCTCTACTCTCAACTCTTATGTTTTACCGGCCCTTTCTATTTCCGTTTGGTTAAAAAATATCTCCGGTATGTGCTTCATTTTTTTAAAAACTAATGAGAGGCTTTAATTTTTGGTATCATTTATGTTGTATTTTTTTTAAAAAATGTTAAATAAATTATCCAATTGTCAAGATTTTCAAAAACTTTGATAATAATTGTAGTATTCAAATTTTTTAACCTTAGACACGACAAACTAGAAAATAATTAGATAGAAGTCATTTTTTTAAAAAGGATTTTAATTAGATATATAGCATTTATGTGGTAGCATAATCAAATTAAGTTCAAAATAGTTTGTGTCTATGATAATCTTTTCACACTATATGGCATCGAGCAGCAATTAATGTTAACGTGAATGAGCTGTATATTCTAGAGGATTGATTTGAAAATTAGATAGAGGTCACCATGAATGCTCAGGAAAATAGAGGTCTACGTGCATGCATGGTGGCCCATTCAATTTGAAGCGACTGCACATATTTCAATTTCAACATCTCGATCATGTTATCATGATCACGAATATATATAGACCATGCATGTTCTAAAAGATCTCCTGGCCTCTTGATTAATTTCCAGGTTTCACGCGTGTTCACCTACGTTTTGTTATTTTCGTACACCAGTGAACAAAAAACAAGAACTGTGATCGTGAAATGTTGAGGGGAAGGGGAAGAGCCTCTCGTTGGTTTCTCAAAGTCAAGCATTTCACTATATATCTTCGTCATTTTCATTATTGCATGTATGAACCATTCAATGCATGCAGCGTGGAAATGATGCTGCATAATTAACAACCTGTCGACGAGATATCGATCTATCTCGTGAATCAATGATACCAATGCCATGCTTGTGATCATCTTATTCACATTCGTGAGCTTCATGTTAGGAGATTAATCAATTTTATTACATTATATATAGTGAAAAAATTGAAGTTATTAAGACTCAAAATTTGCTATTAATTTTAAGAAAAATAGATACATAACCATGGCTCAAGCCAACTTACACCCTAACTCATTGTATTTTATATCTAATGACATGTTTTCTCAAGAGGTTAACACGACGGTGAAGAAGATATGCTCATTTTCTTGGCTTTTTATAGCTCAAACTTTGAGATTAATACTTAGAAAATTTTGTCTATTCCTCTAAATTATATGTACTAGATCCATGCAAATAGTTGCGGCTTTAAGATCATCTAGAAAGAGAATTTAGTCTTGGTTCACGTGTAAGATAATACGAGAATTGATCTTATATATATATATATATATATATATAACCCATATATGTTTTCTGGTGATTTTCACGCGGCTTCAGATGAATTAATGTACTGGGGGCCGGCATCAAACAGCAACACATAAAACTTGAGGTCTAAAAGACATTAATTGAATATTAGTAGGCCATTGATTGATTAATCCACTAAGCAGAGAATGTCACTGGTGAAGTCTTGTCCTTGTCGGTCCTCCTGAGCTCGCGGGACTTTGATTTGCTGTCCAGGAAGAATAAATATATATATAGTTCAACTATAATATTGGAGAATATTTTTTACATGTTTGATTTCGACGGTCTTGTGGGACCTATATTTGCCGTGCTGGCCACCGTGGTCACTGGCACGCACATGGTGAATTTAGACCCCGAGGATGGTGTTAGGTCGACCCGCCATGCCTTTTCGGGTTTTACAAGTACTGTGGTCAATAATCAGTGGTCATGGTTTATGAGTCAAGTGGCCGGAGATGGAGTTACCGAAGTTTCTGTGCAGTTTCTGGGTGTTATAATTTTCTCTATTGTATTTTCTAGGAAAATCCCATCATGCAGGAAAATTCTTGGAACCTGCGACTCTCTTGATACACTGCAGTTCTTCTTCTTCTTCTTCTTCTTTTCCTTTTTTCCTTCTGTGTTGTTGACCTTCTGCGGGTGTTGCTCTTGATTGGTTTTCAAAATTTTTTATTTTATTGTTTTTTTTTTAAATAATATTTTTATTTTTTAGATTGTTTTAGTGTAACTTGTCAAAGAACCATCTCAACCCAATAGTTTAAGCTGTTAGGTGAGGTTCCAGAATATGATTTATATTAGTCTCTAACACACCTCCTCAAGTGAAAGTCATTTGGACTTGAAACTTGCACAAGCTCACATTATCTTTGTGCTTAATTTTTATCAAATAAATGGGGATGGTGAGATTCGAACTCGAGACCACTTGGTCATTAAGGCTCTGATACCATGTCAAAAAACCATCTCAACTCAATAGCTTAAGCTATTAGGTGAGGTTCCAGAATATAATTTATATTATTCTCTAACATATCTATATATATCAAAAATAATTTATGAAAAATAATTTTTTTTTTAATATATCCTAAAAGAATCGGAAACGTAGATGTGATCTCAGCAAATGTAATGCTGATTTCTGATGCTTTCTTGGGGCTTAGGTTTTTGACTGTTATGAGAAATTAATTAATTATAGGCCCAGGATTTAAAATTCGAAGGAGTCAAGGTTAGGCTTCAAGAAAATGAAGAACAGTTAGGGTCTACGTTCAACCCCTGCAAGGGTCAGCAGCAACTAGGGCATAGAGTCCATGAAGGTGTTGCTAGCAGCTGACCCAGTCGAAACCCGTAAACAGGCCTGAAATTTAATATTAGCTCATGGCCGAAAGCACATAAAGGGTAGCGAATACTTGATCCAATTGAAACTCTATTAAATATTAGTGTTGGATTGCTATATTGAAATAAGATTGATAAAAATAAATTGGGATAAAGGGATATATCTTTATGGGTGTTTTTTTTCCTTAAAAAATATAAAATTTACTTCAAATATATTATAATTAATATATATTTATGTATCTAAATATTCATTTTTTAACAAAACACATTTTTATTTATTTTAAGGCATTGATCATATATAATTTAAGTGATATGATAAAATAAAATAAAGTAAATTAAAAGTTAAACAAAAGAAAAGGCTTGTAAAACTTAAAATTAAATTTTATTTAAGTAGTTTATCTTTATTATAATTCCAAGACTTGGCATGGATATCAATTGAATCTTGCTTTTGAGGTTATCATTTGGGGTACAAGTTCAGAAAAATTAACTTTTATAATCATTAAAATAACAATAAAAATCATCAAACCATTAAATATAAAATCAAAAGGTAATTTAAAACAGATTATCTAAAAAAATAGCTTCTTTTTAGTTTTAGTAACAAAGGATTTTTTTTCAACTAATTTTTATATAAAAAAGTCTAAAACCCTATTTATTTTTACGTTTTAAAACTATTTAAAAAAAATTTATATATTTTTTTTGTTTCAAATTAATTTTTTTTATATTTTTAAATTATTTTGATGTGTTAATATTAAAAATATTTTTTAAAAAATATTTTTTGTTATTTTAATATATTTCAGAACAAAAATTACTTTAAAAAATAATTGTTACTACACTGTTAAATAGTCTATCTCACTATGATTACTGTGTAAACTAATATTAATAAAATATTATTTTTTTAATATTTTTAAAAATTAAATGATCAACAATAACATTGCAGGAAATAAATTTTTTTTATCAACCAAAATAACTTTTTTTTAAAAAATAAAATAATAAAAAAATATTTTATTTTTAAATATTATAATTTTTTTATAAAATAAAAATAAAAATAAAAATAGATCGTGATTAAGTTATTACCAAACACAATCATCTCTACCTTTCCTCTTTCCCTTAGATCAAAATCAACAAAATCCACAAAGGAAATCTAAAAAAAAACTCAAAAAACCCAACAAAAACCAGACAAAACATGACCCCATCAAACAATCTCTTTGCTTCAATAGACATGGGAACAAACTCCTTCAAAATGCTAATAATCCAGACAGACAAAACAGGAAAATTCCTTACTATTGATCGCCACAAAGACCCAGTCTGTCTTGGTCGTGACTTTTCTTCGTCAATCTCCAAAGAATCCCTTTTTAGAGCTGTAACTTGCCTTAAAAGATTCAATCAAGTACTCAAAGCCAACAAAATCTCCCCCCAACAGACAATATGTGTTGCCACTGCTACTGTACGTGAAGCAAGTAATGCTTTTGACTTCAAAAGATCAGTTCTTGAATCAATTGGCTTTGAAGTTTCTGTTTTGTCTGGTGAAGAGGAGGCAAGGTTTGTTTATCTGGGTGTGCTTCAGTTTTTGCCAGTTTTTGATAAAAGAGTTTTGGTGATTGATATTGGAGGTGGGTCTACTGAGTTTGTGATTGGGGAAAGAGGGAATGTTGTTTTTGGGGTGTCTTTGAAGTTGGGTCATGTGGGTTTGACTCAAAAGTTTGGTAAAGATTGGAACCTGATGGAAATGAGAGAGTTTGTCAAGTTAATTATTAAGGAATCTGAGTTGGTTGAGAAAGTTAAGGATTCTGGTGGTTTTGAGGTTGTTGTTGGGACTTCGGGGACTATTAGAGCTATTGAAAGGGCCGTGTTCAATGGTTATGGGAAAGAGTGTGTTGAGGGTAATGAGGTTTTGTTAAGGGATTGTAAGAGGGAGTGGAAATTTAGTAGAGGGGAATTGAGTGGTGTTGTTGAGAGAGTGTGTAGAGAAGGCGAGGAAGAGAGGGTTAAGAGAGATGGTTTTTTCAAGAGGAGATCAGAGTTTATTGTTGCTGGTTCTGTATTATTGGAGGAAATATTTGAGGCGGTTGGAATTGAGGAGATGGAGGTTTCTGAGTATGCATTAGGAGAGGGTGTTATTGCTGAAACGTTGTCTAAGGTTTTTGAGGGTTATGATTTGAATGCGAATGCGAGGTGGCATTCTGCTGTAAGGCTTGCAACAAGGTTTAGCGGGAAGAAAGGAATTAAATCTGCTGCACAATGTTCTAGCATTGCCAAGGTATTATGAAGTTCCTGTGTTTGTTTACTTTCTTGAAACATTCATTACAGTGGAAGTTAATTTCTTGTTGAATGATGAAGAAAATGCTAGATTTAGCTGCCTGCGTGCCAATCTGAATGTACTTCATTGTGGCTTAAATATGTTCGTTGTTGTTACTAGGTGAGAATAATTTGATGCAGCATCATTTCTATTGTCTGTCGGTTTTGGACTTTTGAGTTTTAATTCAAGCATTAGCCCTAAATGAGAAACAAAATTAAAGTTCAGCTTTTAGATATTCTATTATTCTATTAGAATAGGAAAGGATTGTTGGAGGAGATGAATTACTTGATGATTTCTACAGGAGATCTTTGAGGGCTTGAGAAAATGGGGTGAGGTTGCTGGCAATCAAATCAATGTCTTCTTGGATGTAAAGGATCTTGAATGTCTTGAAGCTGCTTGTTTACTTCACAATATAGGGCTCATCACTGGTAAAAAGGGTTACCACAGGCAGTCTTATCACATTATCACGGTGAGTTCTTCGCTCTTTTCATGAGCATGATGTGCAGAGCTCAATGCTTTTACAATGTCACAATAATGTTGCATGAGTGCAATATATCCACCTACTCAGTGAAATGTGGCTATGAAATGTAGTTGGATACAGTTTGAATTGTGTGTCAGCAATTTCTATGAAGTCTAGTTCTCAATAATTTGCGTTGAGAAGTGCCATTTTTCTACTTTTGAACGTCTTGCATGGTTATAGAGAGTTATTGTTGTTCTCTATTAGTTAAACTTTGTTCCTGACCAACTTTACCATATTTTGTAGAATGGAAATCATCTTCAAGGATACAGTGCTGAAGAAGTCAAGGTAAGAGTATCTACCTGTTGATCATGCTTTGTCCACAATGTGCACATCTGAGAGTGCTCTCTGTACTGATAAAAGTTTATTTTATAGTTAATAGCGCTGCTTACAAGACATCACAGGAAGAGATTCCCTAAATTTGATGGAGGCTCATTACAAGAGTTTGCTGAAGAGGTATCTTATATGCTGTATGCTCCTCTTTCCAGTATTGAAGAGTTGTACGTGCTTACAATTTAATCTAACATGTTTTTCTGTGTTGATTTCAGTTAAAGCAGAAATTCAGAGTTCTTTGTGCAATCATACGGTTATCAGTTGTATTGCAGCAGAGTGATGGTTTGAACTTCCAAGATATGGAATTTCTGCATTCTCAAGAAGGGTTCAAACTGGTAAGCTTTGTCAACTTATGAAATGAGCATCTAGAATGTTCTGATCTTGGGAATGAGTAGCTGCCTACATAAGTGATGATTATTATTATTATTATTTTTTTTTTTGGGGGGGATGGTGGGGATTCTGAATGAGCTGGAAATTAATTTAAATGGAGCAAGAGTGATACCAAAATTATTTTGACAAGGATGATTGGTTTGTGTGGAAAAAGAAAACTCTAATTTGTACATTTGCTTTATATCTTGCAGTACCCCACACACTTATTCTGCACCGTTCCTCATGTAATTATTGTCAGTTGTTTGTATCAGAATGTGTCTATATTGTATCAAATGGTCTCTCGTACACGCATACACATGAAGTTTCCATTTTTTGTTTGAAGTTTGCTGTCATAGCCATCCATCGTGTTCTCATGTGCTGCCTTTGGCAAATATCATTTATGGTGCGCTGACTGAAATTTCACTATAGATATTCAGGGAAGCAGGGGCCATAGCTAGCTTTCCTCTGCCTGAAGACATGGGGAAAGAACTAAGAAATGAGTTGGAACACTTCAAAATTGTAAGTTTTTTCAGCCTAAAATTAATTTGATTACTTTTAAAACAAACCCTTCTGATTAAAAATGTGAATCCTTACCCTTATTCAGGTATTCCAGCAAAATTTATTGTTGGAAGTGTTGCCAGAATAGATGCCAAACACTTAGTACACTGTAAAAGGTAATATAGCTCATGGACTGGGTTGCATCAGTGATTCCCAGTCGATTTACCTTGAGAACAAATGGTACCTGGTGGCACGTCTACATTGTTCATTTGTTGTTGTTCTAAATATGATGGTAACTCAACCTCAAGTTCGTATTCTTTGTGTTCTGTATGGTGAAAATCTCCTTGGAAAGTTAATCTACCACTCGAAGTAAAAGGCCTTTATTTGGAGAGCTTTATCTGGATATGCAGCTAACTAGAGAAAATTTAGTTAAAAGGGGCCACAGCTGGACATTGTATGTAGCGGACCAGCTTCCTGGTCGGCCCCTATTTCACATCCTTCTAGCTATCCCTGGGCAGCAGACTAGTTGCCGGACAGACCATCGGTGCTACTCTCACAAAATATAGCTCCCTTGACCTTCAAAGAGAAGCTGGGAATGCAACGGTTTCTATGGAAGTGGAGAAAATTCAGCTGGTGTTTGTCATTGCTTGGCCTACCTTCCAGGAGAGAAACTTCATGATCTTCCTGGCTAAAAGTTGCTTTTTACACTTTCTGCCTTCTCCAAGCAGCAACATGGCTTGAAAATGCACCTGGAGAATGATAAAAGAGTGAGCAGTCTATTCCAAACCAGGGGCGGAATCCTCCACAAGAGGGTTTGGGGAAAGTTGTACTCAGATTCAGAATCCTTCAGAAACATGGGGGTGTGCTTCCAAGTTTGTAGAAGAATGCCTTGTAGTGGAGGAAGCTTTGACGGTTGATATGTGCTAGAAATGCTCGACTTTGAAATCACATTGTTTGAGCTTGATTCAAACCCTTAAATCAGAGGCACCTGTCTTTAATAACTTGGCCGGATTGCAGCAGAAATTCGTCAGCTGCCCTGTCTTTTATGCTTCTGTAATTTCCACTCTGCACAGAAGTCCTTGTGATAGCTGCATGTGAATTAAGCCAGTTAGCCCTCCTCTTGACGAGGAAAGATTATGGATAGATAGAAGAAAGTTCAGTTTGCATTCAGGGAATTATCAGTTTCTGTGTTCTTTAACTTTTTCTTGTGAATAAAAATAACAAGTATGTTTCTTGGTGCTCAAAATTAGCGAAGCATTCATGACATGCTTGAATAAACCCTTGTTTATGATTACTAGGCCGAGCCCTACATGAACAAGCTTATGTTCTTTTTGTGGGCTTGGGCCCTTTCATCAACAAATCCAAATCCCAATACCACTTCGATCTCACGCGCCAGCCGCATCATAATTATTGGACCGAGTCCAAGACTCATTTATCAAGTTAACTCTTTAGATTATGAGTTTGTCAAGTCAGCTTATATGTTGATTGTCGACTCTGTATTGTTTTACTTCTATTTATTTTTTTAAAACTTAAAACAACTTTATTTAGAATTTTAAAAAACTAAAATAATATCATTTTGGAGCAACTTGCAAACCAGTTTGAAAAATAATATGGGATGGTCCACTGAGTTGAAGAGATAGTGACAAGTAGCACAAAATTGCTGGCCAAAAGGTTACAAAGATCTCTAATAAAACGAATTTTTTTTTTAAAAAAAAAAAGAAAGGAGGAAGAGCCGACAAATTGCTATTTTTTTTTTTTGCTTTTTTCAAAGTTAGCCTAGCAAAATGAGTTGACTTGTGATTCAAGGTGTGGCTCTTCAAGGTCCGTGCGAGCCATAGCTACATTTTCTCATACATTGAAGACATTAGTTGAGTTGTGGATCATATAATTAAGGTTGTTTTTTTTCTTACTATATAGTAACTAAATAAATTAAATTTTTTGGAATTCGAATCTACTTAACTTAAAAGTTATTGGATACACAGTTGTTAGATTATATAATTAATATATAACTAAATGTTCCAAGCATTAAAAAAAGCATCTTTGATCAAAATAATTATCTAACTAATTTACTACTTTTTAATTAATAATCATAAAACCACAACCCTGGATTGAAGCAACTAGATTATTAGGGAACTCTTTATAGTTTTATATTTGTTTTTGTATTATAAATGATTGGGTCGATTTTAACACGTTTAGGCTGTGTTTATTTCTTGAAAAGTGGTTTTCGGGAAACCACTTTTCAAAATTCCTGTGTTAGTTTGCCATTAGAAAAGTTGGCCAACGAAAAATATTTTCCAATCAACGAAAAAAACTTTCCAATCAAAGAAAAATTTAGTTTGGTTTCCAAGAAAGTACTTTCCTTTTATTTTGAGTGGAAAACACTTTCCTTAAGTTGTGAAAAATTTAGAAATATCATATTATTTGCTGATTATATCAAATTTGGTCCTCAAACTTTTGATTGTTAGATATATTTTGTTTTGAATATTTGTTTTTCAATTTCATCCCTTAGAATTTATTTTTTATATTAATTTTGGTCCTTATTTTTATAATTGTTATTTGCTTTTTCCTTATTATTTTTTAATTGAAATTTTTTATCTATCAAATTTGGTCCTCATTTTTTTGATTGTTACTTATTTTATTTGAAATAATTTATGAAATGTTAATTATTATTATTATTATTATTATTTTAATTTCTTCATCTTTTAATTTTTTAGATTTGATCTTTATTATTTATTTTATTTGAGATAATTTATGAAATTATATATATTTTTTAATTTCATTCTCGTTCAATCTTTTAATTTATAAGATTTGTTTCTCATTATTTTAATAAACTTGAAAAAAATAAAATATTAATACGTTATTTTTCAGCTTATTTTCCATGATATAACTAAATACTGGAAAATATTTTTTAATTTATTTTTTATTATACTATTAAATATCAAAAAATAATTTGCTTTTTTAAAATTTATTTTTTAAAAAATAATTATTTTCCAGCAAATAAATATGCCTTAATTTATTTTTCTAGAGCGTTACGCCCTGATTTGCATAAATAAAATAAAATAAAAATAAAATTGTTTTCGCCCGTTACTTTTTCTTACCTCCCCGGGCTCTCTGACTTTATAACAAACACTCGACCGCCTAAAAGAGGCAAAAACAGATTCGCATTTCAGACAGAGAGAGCCGAAAAATCTGGAAATCTCACGAATACCGGTAAGTTTGTTTTCCTGCTACACTCACCCGCTCACCGTTTGGTTACGGAGAAAGCGAGAGAAAGAGTGAAAGAAAACGAAGGAAAATGGAAACATCTTTTTCCAATCCCTTTCCCGTAATTGTTTTCTTATAGAAAGTGAGAACTTCGGCTCTTGCATTACTCGGCGTTAGGCTTCGTTATTTTGTATTATTTTTTTAACTTTTTGGTGATTAAAGAGGTTAATAGCGTGTGAAGAGAGGAAGAAAGTGTCAGAATTTGATTTAATGCGATGTTTTTATTGGTTTTCGCTGTGATTGTTGTTTTGATTATTTTGTGATATCTGTTTGGTTGCTGAGAAAGAAGAGGAAAATAAATAAAAGTTGAGTGTTCATGTATATAAAATAAAGAATGATGAAAGACTCAAAATTGGAGTTTAATTAAGTTGTATGAGCCTCAAAACTTTGTTGAACTGATTGAGATTTTACTGATATATATATATATATATATATATATATATATATTAATGGATTTAGTATCTGTTTGTTCGTTGAGAAAATTTAGAAAAATTATAAAGTGAAAATTGAAAATTTTAAAATAATATAATAATGTTAATTCCAATTTGTAACTATTTTTAGTTTTGGTACAGGAGGCTTTTTTTTTTCTCACCCAGCTTTATTGTAAATGATACATTTTGATTTTTTATGCTTGTAATAGAATAATTCAACCATGAATAAATTGTTTGACCTTAGCTCCATTATTGGGCTTGGTGAATGGAAATGATTAGTTAATTTATATGTTTTTGTTTATCATTTTCCATCGTTACGCCAATTTATGTGTTTTTTATTTTTGTGTGTAGGATTATTGGCATATGCTTTGATATGGGCATAGAGGAGGGAGTTATGGAGTTACATGATGATAAAGGAAAGATTGATAAAAAATTAACCATAAGTGTTCATACGTTTTCTGATTTAACCTACACTTCTCCAGTAGTATTCTTATACCTTCTGAAAGAATGTTATGCTCATGGTAAGATATCTTTTCTTTTTCTTTGTGGAAGTTATTGCTCGATTGGTTTAGTTTAATGTTGTGGGTAGTCATTTGCTTGTATAATTTTTTTTTCTATTTGAATTGGAAGAAAATCTTGTCCGGCTGGCTTTGTAATGCATCTTCTATTAATGATTGCCTTCTGGTTCACTTTAGTTGTAAAATTGAGTGCTTTCTAGTCCATGATTCCCAACTATAACATGACAGGTACATGCAAGGCAACAAATAAATTCAGAATTCTTCAGCAAAAGGTCTATCACGCACTAGAGAATTCTCCCCAACCAGGGCCTGCTACTTTTGTTGTTTGGTGCCTCTACGTCCTGCCGATATTTGGATTACATTGTGAAGGTTTCAGCCACTTGATTATATCTGCTCTTCGTCGCTTTTTAAATCTAGCTCCCATCTCAGAGGACACCTCGAAAGCAAAAGTTATAGCGGCTCGGTTATTTTTGGATATTGTGGGAGGCTTGGTTGACCATGATGAGAGGATAGTAGTGAAAATACTAGAAGTTTTTGATGTCAAGTTGGCAGATGTCGACGAAGCCTTGTGCCAGTTGAATGTCCAAGATGATTATAAGCCTGACACGGCAAAAACACTTGTCGAAGATTATATTTTTAAATTGATAGACTCCCAATCATATATGACAGCAGCCAGTTTATTAGAACACTTTTCTATCCGCCACTCCGGACAGTCTTTTCTCGTCAAAATGATGCAGAACAAACAATCTAGAGCAGCTGAAAAGTGGGCAACATTTATGGGGAAATCAATGCTATGTGCTCTTGTTCAGGAGTATGCTGATCAGAATATGCTAAAGCAGGCTTACGAAACAATAAAGAAAAACGATTTGAAGCAGGAATTTCCTGATATATATCATAAGTGCAAAGAAAGGTTTATTGATTGACTTGTAATGCCTAGAGCGTACTTTATTTTCCCTCAAAATTATGTTTTTTAGTGACTAGAACATTGCACTGACCGGCAGCTCATTGAAGAAGTTAGCAGAAAAGGCATTGTGGGATCTTGCTGAGGCAAAGACGCATGGTGATAAACAACTTCTTGAATATTTGGTAAGGAGTTCTTGAATCAATCATGACATGCATGATTTCTGTGCATTGCATAATTGTTTACTTACCTGCAGATGAGAGCTTTATTATATAGGATATGCATGGTTTCACTATATTCAGCTTAATATTGTGTCACCAAATCTTGAAACTTACTTTCAGTAGTGTTTTTTCGGCTGGTTTTTTTTTCTTCTTTTTCGTCTGAGATTCTTTGAACAAGGTATATTTGGGATGGCCATACACAGTCTACTATGTTCACCTATTTGACATGCATTCCCTGTAGTTTAGCTTTTGTTTTCTTAAAGGATCATGTCAGACATGTCAATACAAGCATTGATTACAATGTCTGGTAGTGATAAAAACGCTATCAAATCAATTAAAAAAGTTAATGAGATAGGATAAGCATGTAAGTTCAGAAGAATCCAATTGTTTCTTTTGGTAATCTGTTGAAAAGAAGGGTGACCAAATTTATAGCTGTGTTGCTTTTATTATTTGGAAAAATGATGGTGAACCTGTATCTTTTGTGTTTTCTTTGGTTTTTCCTTTTTAGCTTTATAAATATGGTACTCAAACTTGAAGATTTTTCTTTTAAGGTTTACCTGGCAATGGAGGCTGGTTACTCGGAGAAAGTTGATGAGTTGTGTGAACGATACTCCCTTGAAGGTTTTCTGAATGTCAAGGGTATGGTTTGTATATGTTTTCTGGTGCTCCCTTGGGCATCCTATTGAAGCTTGACTGGTGCAAAATTCTGATCATGCTCATTAAAGTTTAGCAAAGTTTAAGCTTGGTTCGAAGTTTCTATTGCATCCGCTCTTGACACAGTCATGTATAACATGCACTGTTATGTGTTTGCAATATAGACTCTAAAGGAGAAAAGTTGGGTTGAGATCCTATTGGGCAAGGCCCAATAGATTGACTGGCATACTTTTGTGTCACCTGCTCCATTAGGTGGTCCAATTGTTCATTTTCCTTTTATTCTTGGATACCTGCCAGGTGCCAAACATGTCATTCTAGAGACTATTGTCACTGAATCCTTCCATTATGCATGTCATTGGTTAAAGGAGCACTGAAGCAATATAAATATTGAAATGAGATCATATTATGTGGCTATTAATGTTTAAAATTGTCATTGGAGGTCACGTACTCTTCTTCTGTTTGATGCTGTTTAGAATCTGAGGGTAGTGTTCTGCAAAGCAAATACCTGCATCTTGATGAATTGGCTGTTGAAAATATTATTTGGGTTGATGAAGTTGATGGTTTATGTGCTGCAACTAGCCACATCGAGGGATGTAAAGTCGTTGGCCTTGATTGTGAATGGAAACCCAATTATGTAAAAGGCAGCAAACCAAACAAGGTAATAACAGATTTGCACTTTGAACAAAAAAAAGGATTTCCAGAACTTGTATATGTGGTTTGGGTGTTGGTCGTCATTATCTGATGGATAGTTAATACTCTTCTTAAAAATACATGGCTGTTATATAAAAACTCTCCAGAGTCTATTTATTCTATACTGAAAACGGGTTCTTTATGTTTCAGGTTTCTATCATGCAAATTGCATCTGATAAGACGGTTTTCATCTTTGACTTGATAAAGTTATTTGAAGACATACCTGATATCTTAGACAACTGCCTATCCCGCATTTTGCAGTCTCCTAGAATTCTCAAACTTGGTATGATATATACAAACAAATTGATCTGGGGAGCATTGCTGTTTTTTCATCATTATACAAGTCCTTAAATCTTTTAAATGAAAATTCGATCTATTCCTAGAGAAAGAGCTGTCCTCTTATTAGCTTTACTTTTTTGAGGTTTTGGGATAACTTTTGTAGGTATCGTCAGCTCTTAGAAATCAGAACACTCATAATCGACTTCAATTAACTCATAAAAGAGGAATATTAGTTTTACTTGCGTTGACAATGGCTGTTTGAAGCTCATCAATTGACCTAAAAAAAGACTTGCTATCTATGCCGCTGATTGTCAGACAAAAATCAGTACTTGCCACAGTACCTTTGGAACTTCTTTTGAGTGAACTATGTATATACATGTGTATATATGTAATACTATGTACACATGTATGATTAAGTATACGTATTTATCTAGAAATTGATAAAAATAAAAAGTAGTGCTATTTAAATAAACACGATGCTCTATGTGGATTTGTAGGTTATAACTTCCAATGTGACATAAAGCAGCTAGCTCATTCATATGGAGAGTTGCGGTGTTTCAATAACTATGAGAAATTATTGGACATTCAGAATGTATTCAAAGACGCTCGAGGTGGTTTGTCAGGACTTGCTGAGGTATTTTAAACATGAAGGCACCACCATCACTTCCTGTTCCTATCTTCTATATCCCCCAGTGAATCTAAATCCATTTCAGTTTATGATTTATCTATATTGCCTTTATATACTGTTATTTGCACTTCATTAATTCAGAAAATACTGGGAACTGGTTTGAACAAGACAAGAAGAAACAGCAATTGGGAACTACGGCCTCTGAGTCACAACCAGGTATTTTACTTTTGTTTGCCATCATTCACATTTTCCATCTGCTATAACTTCTATGACTGCCCAAAGCGATTCGGTTTTATAACAGCTTTGCTTTCAACCAAAAAGTTCTCTGATTTGATTTTCATATGCACTGATCAATTCGTCTGTCTGTTTTTGTTGTGTCCTCTTCTTGGTCGTGGATGCGCATAAGATATGAGATTATCAACCCTTTGATCTTTACATTCATCTGGAATAAAACATCAAGAAAACTAAAGCAATATTATTTTGCAGCTAGAGTATGCTGCTCTTGACGCTGCTGTACTTGTTCACATATTTCATCATGTTCACAATCACTCTCAGTCTGCTGGTTTCCCAGACGGACATGACAAGATCGAGTGGAAGTCTCATATTGTAAGAAAACTATAAGTGAAAGCGTGCGTGGAATTGTTTATGGTCGGACATTTTGTATCAACTTTTAGCTTTTGCTGCGGATTTCTGTACAGGTTTCTCGCATGGATAACCCCAAGAAAGCAAAAAAGAAGTCTAAAAATAAAAGAGAATTGGAAGATGATATCAACAAGCGTGGGCAATCAAATTAGTGACTAAGCACTTGTTTTTCTTTTCCTTTCATTAATTTGTCTAACAATAGTTTCATTGTATATATACATCCATTTTGGTTAGGAGAAGAAACGCTGATTGGTCAAATTTGTTGGGCTATTTTATTTTATATTGGAAAAAAGATTTTTTTTTTCTCTAAGCAATATCAGCCTGGGAATATTTCTTAAATATATAATTTGTTAAACGTTTCGCTTCTTCTTCTTCTTTTTTTTCAATTAAAAAAAAGGTGCAGTACCTCGCCATCCACATTTCTAGTCAGGCAATCATAAATTGTTATGAGACCTGATCTGCTCTACGGACTCCAAAAAAAAAAAAATATATATATTGTACTGAAATGTGGATTGCAAAAAAAAATTGATATGGTTTAATGACATGATCTGTTTTTTTCTTGGTTTAATTTTTTTTTAAAAAAACATTATACACGTATTTTTTGACATGTTTTTATAGTTAAAAAAATTCTAAGTGAAAATTAAAAAATATTATGCATAAATAAATTAATAATTATATGTGTTAATAAATAACAAAATTATAAACAATAACTTAAAATAAAACTAGAAAAATCAAGAGATATATGTAGATCAAGTTATTTAATCTTGCAAGACAAGATATTTATCCGGTTGTATTTGTCAAACTCATTTATTAAAATAATTTGTTATTCAATCAAACGATAATAGATATAGACATAAACATTAAATTGATTATATAAAATAAAAGAAAAAATATATACTATGCAAGGCTGCACATATTAGAGATATTATTTGAAAATAAATATTTTTATTTTAAAAATAAAATTCATATATATAAAAGATAAAAAAATTCAGATAAATTAGAAAGATCTCTTCAAAAATTAAATGCATAAAAAAATAAAAAAAATAAACATCATTTAAAAGGGGCTTTCTGAACAAAATAAAAAAGAAAATGAGTATTAATGTAAATATAAATAAAAAATAATTCTGATAAAAAACATAAAAAGCATTGATTTAAGAAAAATATTTTTTAAAAGAAAAGAAAAGGCTAGGCCAACTCGCTTGGCCCATTTCATTAGGATCCGCACAAATGAGCTATTTTTTCATATCTTTGCAGTTGATCCCAATGTTTATTTAAAAAAAAAACATTCAGACAATGCGTTGATTGTATTATCAAATTTCCAGCAACTATGGTGGTTAAAAAAACAGGATTAATGGTTTTTTTTATAAAAAACCAAAATTTCAACCTAATTTTTATCCAAAACATCATATGCAACATGATAAACTCATTCATGATCTCAATAAACCTTAAAATTTATCTTAAAACCGGAAATCAACTCGAAACAATTTTTTTACCAATATTAGATATGTTTTTCCTGACAATTTCAAGGTAAAAAAAAACCTCTAATGTGAACTCTTCTCATCAAAATCAAAAGGAACAACTTGACACCAATTTCAACAGTTTTGTAGCTGAAATTAATGCCAACAAAATTTTTTTTTTCTAGCTTTGGATTCTGGTGATGTTTTCTCACCTCTCATACTAGTAGCTAAAAGTATAAAAAAAATAAATTTTGGATTAAAATTGATTTTTCCCTTTAATTCTGAAAATTGAAGGGACTCAATATCTACAATTTGTAAAGTATAAGGACTACAATAAATATTTTACCCAACGTTTTTAAGCCACCAATTAATTAAAGGTATTTGTTTAGTTAAAATTATTATGGGATAAATTTTTACATATAAAATAAATAAAAATATATGTTTATAAATAAAAAACAAATTATTTTACCTTCTATGAA
>Ga0325411_1003698_pt1 | contig 17261 bp, 7 predicted proteins | sample PopdelMetagenome_13_FD_206181 | JGI IMG/M metagenome (GOLD analysis project Ga0325411, IMG submission 206181) | Populus deltoides microbial communities from Bellville, Georgia, United States - Xylem-PdIQD-R4 | ecosystem: Host-associated > Plants > Phyllosphere > Stem > Wood/Secondary xylem...
TACCACTACTACCATTACCACCACCACTACTATTACGACTACCACTACTACCATTACCACCACCACTACTATTACGACTACTACTACCACAACTACTACTATTACTACCAATGTTACTACTATCATTGCTACTACTACTGCTGTCACCACCACTAATACTTCTACTACTATTACCACCATTACCACTATTACTACCACAACTATCACGACCATCTCTACTATCACCACCACTACGACTACAACCACCACAACAACTACTACTTCTACTACCACCACCACTACTTCTACTCCTACTACTACCACTACCATAACTACTAACACTATCACCACCACCACTACCACTACTACGACCACCACCACCACTAATACGACCACTATTACCACCACCACCACCATGATGACTACTACCACTACCACTACTACTACTGCCATGACCACCACCACAATGACTACTATCACTAATACTACTACCATCATCACCACCACTACCACAACCACCACCACGACCACCACAATGGCTAATGTCATCACCACTACCATGACTACGACCACCACCACCAATTATTGAACAAAACTTATGTTGGTTTAGCTCTTAAGAACAACATATCAGCTAACACTTTCTCCTTATTATTTTTTATGCTTTCTTATAAATAACTTCGAATGTTTAAGGTAGTTATATATAGCCTTACAAGTCCTACTTAGACTAAGATTTTTATCTTAGTCTAAATCAAGTTTATTTTTATCTAGCTAAGATGAAAACTAATCAATTAGTTAACTCCTAGCAATGATAAAACTCTAATAAATAATAATATTTATATTGTAGAGTTCTAATAATATTAGAACTCTTACAAACTCTAAATCCTATTAACCTAAATTTGATGTGAACCTTTTGATTACATAGTTAAGCAACCGCCAACAAAGTAGATAAAACTTAGAAAGCCAAAAATCAGGTTTGATAGAACCCTGACCCAGAGGTAATCCTATACCTAAAAACCAAAGGTATTGAAAAAAAAACTTGAACCTAAAGATAACCTTATATTTAAGAACCCTAAGTATGTAAATGATGCCACGAAGTCAGTTATTATTTGATAAGTCAACGTATGATCTTTGTCCCTACGAAGAAATATTGTTTTGCCACAAACAAACAAAAGAAAAACTCACGTTTATTCTTAAACTTGCTCCTGAAATTTTTAGCTCAAGAAAACATAATATAGTCTCGTATAACTAACTCTAGCTAATAGACCCCTTTTAGGTCGCAAGCTAATGTGTTTAAACTTTTAATCAATTAATATAAGTTCAATAATGAAATAACTCCTAAATAATATCTAATGGGCTAGAACAAACCCAAATTAAAAATAATTACTCAACATTAAGTAAATAAATAAAATAGGATAATAACAACAAAGTTTTTATGCTAAAACACCTCCATTTAGCCTGAATCTTCAATTTTCATATATTTTTGGTAGATTTTAGTCCTGACTTCAAACACGTCGTTCTTTCTTTTCTAGATGAATTACTGAACCTACCATATATGGTTGGAAAGCCTGAGATGTCTAGTTTTCAGCCCAACTTAAATGGTAGAAACATCACACTTATAAGTCTAAATATGTTCCAAACAGTACACGAATATCTAGTTTGACAGATTTGACAATATTTGTCTAATAACTTCAACCCTTTAAAATAATATGTTTTCTAATTTCATTTGACATGAAAATTTATTACAATATAGTTATATATGTCTGGTATCTCCTTATAAAAGTTTAGCTCGATCTGATATATGGTTTGAGAGATATATCTAATCTTATAAAATTCTTCAATAAATATTTTAGAATCACATTTAGAACTAACTTCTTTCGTATTAAAATCCTAGCTGATATTAAATTATAACATGTAAGTGGTATATAATTTGCTTAAATAAGTGTTAAATTGTTAATTAAAGATATCCGTGTGGACAACAGGGATGCATATTTACACGGGAGGTGATTCTACATTTTGGATTCGGAGGACGTACGGCATCTCTACTACAAGTCTTGGATTTCGAGGAACTTTGGTCCTTTCGTGTTAGAATATATATATATATATCATGGATACATCCACGAGTGGGTGGCCTAAGGAAAGAGATTGCTTTTGTCACTCAAAATTCCTTGGCGCCACCTTCGAGAATAATACTGTTTTCATTTTCGATAAGAATACAAATTCATGCAATTCCAATTTCAGGATAGCAGGCAAGGTGGCAATTGTCACTGGAGTTGCAAGCGGAATTGGGGCAGCTACTGTGAACCTTTTACACGAAAATGGTGCCAAGGTGGTTATTGCAGATATTCAAGATACACTAGGCCAAGAAATTGCTGATAAGCTAGGTGAAAATGTTTGCTACATTCATTGTGATGTATCGAATGAAGATGATATAATCAACCTTGTTAACACCACCGTAGCTAAACTCTGGAAACTCGAAATAATGTAAGACTACGCTGGCATTTTGGACCAGCCCCATGGTAGCATTCACACCGCTATCAACTTTATATTTACTAACGGAATTTTTTATCTGTATTTGTATTAATATTTTATTGGTAATTAATTTCTCAATAGAATCACAGATGGAAATTCTTTGTTGGTGAATCTTTCATCGGTAATTTTTTGTCAGTAGGTAAGTCCATTGGTAATAAAAATATATTATTACCGATGGATTTACTAATGAAAAAAGTGCGAAAAAAAATTACTCGCTTCATTCCGTCAGTATTTCCCTCAGAAAAAAACCGTATGTAATTCCATCAGTGATTATTTAAAAATATTTTTAAAACATCTATTTTACAAAACTATAAAATAATTAAATTAATATAAATCAACACTATAAAATACTCAAAACTGAGTTGCTTGGAAAAGAAAAATAAAATCAACTAAAAATTGATTTCATATGAAAAAACAAATCCTACAACAACATTCATACAATTATTAAGAACAAAAAAATTTTAAAAATAAAATAAAATAACAAATATAGCGAAAACAAAACATGAAAAAAGAAGAAAAAAGAAAAATCTTACTTTAATATAGTAGCAAGTGAAGCTGAGAAGAGAAAAAAAAAAACAAATTCGTAAAGTATATTAATTAAAAAATATTGAGAAGAGAAAAGAAGAAAGGAGAAGAAGATATACTTGTGTATGGAGGGGAAGAGAAGGAGATGAGGAGAGAAGAGAAGAGAAGAGAAAGAAACGAATGTTGATTTTTTTACATATAGAGAAGAAGAAGAAGAAGAAAGGAGGTCTGTCTGTTGTGAAATTAGGAATCTAGGCTTTTTATTGAGGCGCTTTGCCGACGGATAATTAAATATTAATATTTTTATAATCATTCCATCGGTGATTCCGTCTGTAACATTTAATTAAAATTTTTAATTTAATAAAAAAATTTCAAAAATTATCAAATATCACCGACGACTTTTCAATTCGTTGGTAATTCTGTCTATAATATTTAATTTCAATTTCAATTTAATCAAAAATTTTCAGAAGCTTGTCAAATAACACCGACGACTTTCCAATCCGTCTGTGATTTTGTCTGTAAAGAACAGTAATTAACAGTACAATTGAAAAGTGAACAATTTCAAAGCTCTCTGGAAAATACCAACGGAATTTTCTGTTGGTGATTCCCTTTGTAATTGACATGATGAACGGTGTTAACAGTTTACCAACGATGATATTACTGGCGGATTTTACCCACAGAATAAATTCTGTCGGTAATTATGTTGGTATAAATGACATGTTATCGTATTTTTTTGTTTTGTTTTAATTATTATTTTTCCACTGTAATTCCCTTGGTATATACCGAGGGAATATTTCCATCAGTAAAATTGACTGTAATTTACCAACAGAATATTTTATCGGCATTTCCATTGGTATTTTTATTTGTATTTATTAATTTTCTAGTAGTGTTTGGATACAACAAAAGGGACCTAGCTAGATCGCTTTCTAAGAGTTAACTTAGTTGGATCTTTCCTAGGAGCCAGACATGCTGCTAAAGTCATGGTGTAGGAGTGAACTGTATGTCTTCCCATGGTGTGATGACTAGTATGACTACTGAAACTGATATATCAAAGATAGAAGAATAATTTATCATGATGGGTAATCTCAAGGGTCAAATTCCCAAGGCGGGAAGGCATTGCATATAAAAGCAGAAGATGAAATATAATAAACAAAAAAGGTGTGAGATTCAAATTACAATCAGAGCGGATTCCCAGCTTCATAAAATTGCAACAATTTTTCAATAATAAATAGAAGCCCCCATAAATTTGCAGCACAATTTATGACGACTCCTCAGGATACTGGAACATGCGGAATGATGGGTTCTGAATGGTAAAACCCCCATCTATGAATAAATTGTGCCCGCTAACATATCTAGCTTCATCACTTGCCAGATAAAGTGCTGCGTTGGCTACATCTTCTGCCTGAAGGGTCACACCCTTTAGGGTACCAAAAGCGTGCATCAAATTCTCAAGTTGTTCATCATCAAGACCAATAACTTGTTTTGCTAAAGGGGTTGCAAGCGCATAAGGTGATAAACAGTTCACTCTGATGCCAAATTGCCCAAGCTCAACAGCAGCATTTTTGGTGAGTCCTAGAACAGCATGCTTGGAGCAACAATATGCATGGGAGGCAGCAGCACCAACTTTTGAGCTAACACTGGCAGTTGAAATTATGGTACCATTGCGTCCCGGGATCATGACACGGGCTGCATGTTTGATGCCAAGAAAAACTCCCGTCACATTAGTCTGCAGAACACGTTCAAAATCAACCTTTTCATTGTCAATTATGCGTGCTTTGCTCTCATCAGCAATGCCAGCATTGTTGAGCATTATGTCTAGCTTGCCATAAGTTGTGACAGCGGCGTTCACAGCATTTTTTACTTGGGCCTCATCAGTTACGTCACAGTGCACATAGGTAGAGTTTGATGGGCCTAGGGCTTTAGCAAGTGAACGACCCGATTCATCTTGGATGTCAGCAACGACCACTTTGGCACCGTGGTGGGCAAACACTTTAGCTGTGCATTCTCCAATGCCGCTGGCTCCTCCAGTGATTAAGGCTACTTTTCCTTCCAGCCTGCACGTCAAAGGAAATAAATGGGAAAATTACCCAATCTGTTTTTTATATAATTTATATAATAGAATGAGTTTTCAATGTATTTTGATATCTTTAATTGAATTAACTTTATTCAAATAACTAAATTTTCAATTTATCATTATATTATTATTTTTTGTATTTATTATTATAATATGGAACACGCATAATTTAATATTATATAAAAAATGACCATTTAAATGAAAGAGGAGGGGTCATTGGTGAAAGGGAAGATAGATGATAGGGAGAGGAAGGTTTAAAAAGGGAGAGGATTATAGTTTCATTTTTTTTTAATTATTTTTTTGTCATGTGTTTTGCATATAATTAACATGTTTATATAGAGAACATTACTATTTTCAGTGAAATATTAAATTATATGAATGGTTATTTCAATTAATTTAAATAAAAATTAATAAAATAATAAATCGACTTAATTAAAATATGAAACAGATTGAAAACTCATTTTATTGTATAAATCACAATTTTAACTATTCTTCCCTATAGATTAATGATCTTTGCTAGCGTATAAAAATTGGATGCGGCATAGGTGATTTTCAACGAGGTATTTGAAAGTATAGTTGTGTTGTTTTTTATTTGGAAATGCATTAAAATAATATATTTTAAAAAGAAAATTAGTTTGATATTATTTTATAAAAATAATTTGAAAAAACCAAAAAAATATTAATTTAAAATAAAAAAAATAAAATTTAATTTAATTTTTTTCAAAAATATTTTTAAAATATAAAAACAAATAGGGCTGATGTCACCTCATTCTTTTACAGTTGAATGACACTTTATTTTTTTTCTTACACGTATTTCAAAGCTATTATTCATAAACTAATATAAAATCAAATGCACAATTGAAATTTTCTTGAATTTTGTTTATTGTAATGGTACTGTAGTGATAGTAAATCTATAATTTTTGAGGTTTTTTAAAATAAATTTATCTTGGTTTATTTATTATTTTACACTTAGTTCATTTATTAATATATATTTTTTTTGTAATATTTATTTTAATTTTTCCAAGTTATATTAGTATTAGAGAAATATGATTGGGTGACTTGTACAAAGATATTAGAGATCCATGAAAAGGTAGCCCACATGTAAAATGATGTTCTTGATGAAAAACAATTTTTAACTGAAGGCTAAACTCGATGGCAAGTTTTTTCCAACCCGGGAGACTGATGCAGGAACTTTTTAAGGAAAATAGATATTTTTTTATTTAATTTAATTTTTTTCTATTTTTGTTTTTCTATTTTTTATGATGATGTTTTTCTAGTTTTTTTTTTCTATTTGAAGGGAATATTTTTTCTAATTCATTTTTCTAATGTAGTATTATTATAATTTTCTAGTTTTTTTCTATATAAATAATTTTAATAGTTTTTAGACAAGTTAAATGAATGAATAAAATAAAGTATTTCAAAAGTCTATCTATATTTATAGTGATTTTTTTTATCATTAAAGGTTTTGACATATAACAAACTTTTTTATTCTTTGTTCTCGTTCACATCAATGCTCTTGGTAATTTTCTATTAATTTGGTGGTGATAAAAATATTTGCAGCAGATGTAACATTTTGAAATATTTCCGCTTGCTAACTTATTTTTTGTTATTTTAGGTCCAAAATTTAAGTAATTGGCCATTGCTAATATTTAATATAATGGATAGCTATTGTTTAGAGGAAGAAAAAAAATCATAGTTTTCAAGTTGTAACTACCAATACTTCCAGCATACATTTAGGCCCATAAAAATATAATTAATTCTAGCTAATTTGGAAATATGAAAAGAATATTAAATCAACTTAAGACGAAAAATATGAAAACTAGGAGGGCTTATGAGTTAAAAACTTGTTTTATAAAAAATAAAGAAGACAAAATAAAAATACAGGCAAAATTAAGAGAACAGAACAACGTCTCTTATTGAATGTAAAGCTAGGACATGAATATATATAGCTAGATCCATCGAAAAAAGAAATGGAATGACAAGGAAACAATTAGTTCTGATGCTAGAACGTCTCCTTGCACGTTGCTTAAGATTCCGCACTCGGAAGCTAATACTTCGCATGTAAATATTGAGTAATAATATATAAGAGCAAGACAAATTGAACGCAAGCTCAAGAACAAAGAAATTATGCCTAAGATTGCATGGCATGATTATTATATTTGAAGCATACGGAGAGACAAGTCGACATTAATGCAGAGGACAAATCTGTTCATGTTTTCGTTAGCCTGTTACGTACCTTCTAGCAACTGAAGAGATAAATCCTGTTGTTGTCATTGTTTTACCACCTTGAAGAGAGAAAGTAGCAGCGATGTGCCTGTAATCTCTAAGAAAATGAAAACAGAAAGATGAACGTGTGGCAAGGCATAAGACTTAGTCTATTTAGTTTTGATTTTGTGAGACGTAATCAATTTGTTGAGATCCTTAGAAGTGGAATAGTGGGAGTATCTTCTTCCTCTCTTTTTTTTCTTTTTTCTTTTTTTTTTCTGTTATGAATTGTATATATGGCTATAAATGCCAAGGTTATTTTCAATTAAATAAACAGAGTTCTCCTCTGCTACGTTTCTTCTATATATATATATATATATATATATATATATATAGGTACATTTGATTTTGCTACTTTCCTTCATGGTCTAATAATTGAAGGGTTTGGATCCAATTATGCATGGATTTGAATTAGGTGAAATAAATAAAATAATAAAGAGTTAAAGTTGTTTCTATTTTTATGATGATTCGTATTTTCTTTTCTTCATTTAAAAACATGACCGGTGATGTTCAAAATCCCATCACTAATTATTAATTTTAAATTCGATGATATGGACTAAATGAAAAAAAATAATAAGATAATGAGTTAAGTTGTTACCATTTTTATCATAAACTAATTAGATAATGAGTTAATTTGTTACCTTTTTTATCCTAAACTAATTAGATAATAAGTTAAATTACATTCATTTAATTTGAATTATAACGTACCAAAACATTAAAAGAGAATAAAAAAAATGTAAGGAATTTGGTTACTATCTTGGATAGAATGCATAAAAATAGAAATGTGTTTGCCTGAAAAGATAGAGATATAAAAATAAATATATTCATATTATAATTTTATAATAAATTTTTGTACTTTCAAAACAAGATACATAGAGGGAATATATCTTTAAAGAAAATATTTTTTTATTTCTAAAACATCCTCATAAAAAAACTCTCAATTTCAAAATTATTCAATTAAGATATGTGATGATAAAAATGATTATTATTATAGTTTTAAAACTCAACTTGAGGTCGATCTAGGGTAAGACTTAGGCCACGGGTTGACCAGAGTTAATGTAAGAATAAAAATAATTATTATTACAGTTTTAAAATCTAATACAGGGGTCGACCTAGGACAGGGTATTGGTCACAAGTCGAGTTGATCATTGATTTTGATCAATATAAAGATAAAAATGATTATTATCATAGTTTTAAAATCTAACTTAAGAATCGACCCGAGGCAAAGCTTGGGTAACGGTCGGGAGGGTCAACATAAGGATAAAAATAGTTATTATCATAATTTTAAAATCAACTTAGGAGCTAACTCGAGGCAATGCTCAGGTCACCGGTTGGGAGGATCAACTTGAGTTGAACTGAGTCAATGTATGAATAAAAGTGGTTAAATCAAAGTTTTAAAATCCAATTCGGGAGTCGACCTAGGACAAGGCTCTAGTCATGGGTTGTTTGGGTCAATCTAAGTTAATCCAATTTTTTTTTTAATCAAACAATCTTATATTGGCTAAAAAAATAAAAAGTCAATAAGTTTTCGACCCGTATTTTATCCTAGATCAACTTGATCATGAGTCAACCTGATTGAGAGTTGTTCCAGATTTTGTATTGAGTCAAGTTGAGTAAAAAATAATTCAATGGTTAGAAAACAAAAGGATGAGATGGCATTAAAAAAAAAAAACAAGAGATAAGAGATGAAAAAGAAAGGAAAATGAAAGAATGAATGAAATGTCTTAGATACGCAAGAGCTTTAATAATAAAATTTTTGATGTCTTTTAAAAAATCTTGATGAAATAAATTTATATTTTCTATGAAAACCCAACTTTGGAACTGATAATGAGAAGTCAAATGAATGTCATGGGTTTCCATTGGTTTTCCATTGTGTTTAAGTTGAATGCAAAAGATTTGGAGAGAAAAAAAATTGATAGTTACGCACAGCACTTCTAGTTGCATAGATTTTACCTTCATGTATAGTATAAATATGATAATTTAAAAATTATTTTTTAAGCTATATTAATTTGAAAAATATTTTTTTTCTGTTATATGTGTGAAAAAAAACTCAATCACACTTCAGAACAACATTCTAAATCGTATTTAAATAGTCAATAACTATATTATATAGAGAACAAATATGATTTAACATAATAGAATATTTAAATAGTAAGATATGCCTCTTATTTTTTTATGATTGTTTATTAGATAGAAAAATTATGTAAGTCACAGAATAGAGAGTTGGTACTCTAAGCATAGCAATTTCTCTCTCCTAAATAAGAATTTAGAAGATTTTTTATTGATAGTTCATGTGGATTACTATTGGAAGCTAGACAATTGGACAGCTTATGATTTATGATTTACGACAACCCAGCATTTAAAAAATTATTCAAAGCCGAAGAATATCAAATTTTCAGATAATAAATTCCTAAACTCTAAATTTTTCTAATGATATTTTAAGAACTCCTAAATAATTTTATTTTATTTTTCCTGTGAATGACATTCGGGATCTATATATATGAATCTTTTAATCTACCATTAGGTTATAAGCTGATCTAGAACCAAATGCAATGTAAAATTGTTCGCATCTTGTATCAATTCTTTGATGGGGTTCGTCCTGGTACCAATAGCCTTAAGCATCCTTTCCGGCAATTCATGCATTGAATTACAATGAACTCAACTTAATTTCCAATAGCTATTGTACAGAAATAAATTCAATTCATCCATTGTGGATTATATTGGTGGTGACAATAGCATACATAGAAGGCGGCAGAGCTGGAAATGTAATTCCAGAATCTGTGAAATTCGGTGGAACTTTCAGGAGTTTGACGAATGAAGGTATCTCCTGCCTCCAGAAAAAGGATTAACAAGGTAAAACACACAGTTCATTCCCTGATCTTTTACATCCTTTTGTCGTCATGTTTAATCATTGAAAGAAAGAAAGAAATGAAGTAAAACAAATGAATATGTTGATTTTATATATAGATCATGGTGCTAGCAGTGCATAGGTGTAATGATACGGTGAAGTTTATGGTTGATGAAGCAGTGTATGAGCATGCAAAGAAGGTTGGAGAGGCCTTACTTGGGAAACCCAACTATTCCCAATAAACATGGGGTCGGAGGATTTCAGCTTCTTCTCGAAAAGGATGCCTGCTGCACTATTTTTAATTGGGACAGTGAACGAGACTCTGAAATCACATAATCCACTTCACTCTCCTTACTTCTTTATTGATGTGGAGGCTCTTCCAATAGGCACAGCTTTTAATGCTGCTGCTGCTGGTGCTGCTGCGATCTCGTACTTGGACAGCCATGTAGTGGAGAGTACTCATTGTAATCACGAACCTCCGCTTTTGAATTTTGAGGAGCAAGTTTCAGCTTTTGAATTTTGAGAAGCAAGTTTAGGGTGTTTTGGTATTACGACAATGGTTGCGATTATGATTTGAAAAAAAAGTTTTAATTAAGATTAGTTTGAAAAAATAGATATTTAATTAAAATTGTGATTAAAATTGAGATTATTAAATAATATTAAATAATATTACGTCATCATGCAATATCCTTCTAATTTATATAGTATTGTTAAATAATATTAAATATTAGTTTTTCGAGCAAAATTTAATTTTTTAAAAAACAAATTTACAATTTCATTACGTACAAAATTCATTCTACAAGAACTACAATTTTCTAAAACATTTTGAGCGAGCAATAAAATTAGGTAAAATATTATCATTTATAAAAATTGAGATTACAGTACGAGTAAATTTAATTCACCTTAAACTAATTTTTTTAAAAAATTAATTCAAAAATATTGTTCACGTTCACGTGAATAATATAAGTGAAATCACTTAACTGCACTGCTTTTTCAAAAAAAAATTAGTGAAACTTTTCATGTAAACAGTGCGAGTGAATTAATTCACTGGCACTGGTTTTTCAAAATTTTAAAAAAAAATTGTTCACTTTAGTGAACAGCTATAGTGGAGCCATGCTCCACTGTTGCTGCTTTTCCTAAACCAGTGGTGCCATGTGGGTCCTACCCACTAAAAATACTTTTATTTTAGTTACCAAACGCTTATTAATGTGGTTGCGGATGAACCTCACCCACAACAACTGGAATCCGTTGCTGCAGTGTTTTAGGATTTCTTCAATTATTCTCGTTAATGTAAGCTGCATGGGATAAAGAAAGCACCCACAACAACTTTTTTTTTAATTAGAGAATAATATAAATCATATACTGAAAGTTCATCTAATAGTTTAAGTTATTGGATTGAGATGGTTCTTTGATATGATATCAAAACCTTGATGATCAAGAGATCACGAGTTCGAATCTCACCATTCCCATTTATTTAATAAAAATTAAGCACAAGATAAAGTAAATCTGTGCAAGTTTCAAGTCCAAAAGGCTTTTACTGGAAGGGGTGTGTTAGAGAATAAAATAAATTATATATTATGAGACCTCATCTAATACCTTAAACTATTGGGCTGAGATGGTTATTTGACATTTTTAAACTCCAGATATTTCATTCTATTTTGATCCCTAATATTCCAATTGAACAAATTTTTATTTCCATTTTTTTCAAAATTGTTTTATTATGAGATGAATAGCAGCAATGAATCAGATGAATAATTGCCTTTGCAGGTTAGTATACATTATAAATAAAGGAAAAGAAACAATGAGAGTATAAAGAAAGTTTAGTACCATCTAGGTGGCGTGCCAATACTATATTTCGTGTCAGATTCCAAATTATTTTTTAATGTAAAACTGATATATGAATGTTTTTGTTTTATATAATGATTTTTTTAATTGAAAAACAAAAAAAAACATAATATATATGCTTAATAAAATAAAATAAAATAAAAAATACATGAACTGGTAAATAAAAAAAAAGTGTACTCTAATTAAAGACCATAGCAAAAATTTGATTAAATATCTACAATTGCAAATATTTTACTTCATATATTTTTTTTCATACGTTTTCTTTTATTAATTCATTTTAGAGGTTAATTTTGGTGTCTATTACAAATTATTTTATATTTTTGTAAATGTATCATGTATATACAACTTATCGATCTAATAAATTTCAATAATCTATTTCAAATATTATAAAATTATAGAAACAATTCAAAAAATTAATTAGTACTTTTAAGAAAAATTAAACTAAACAATTTAAAAATTTAGAGAGAAGGTGTTAATTAAATTCTTTTGAAAAAATAATGAAAAGTAAACGTAAGAAGTAATAGATAGATGTAAATATAAATATTTATTTTATAATTTTTTTATTTAATATGTTTTCTTTTATTTATATTAGAGGTTAGTTCTAATAGTGATTTTTATTTTTATAAATATATCATGCAAAGACAACTTATTTATCTAGAATTTAAAAGAAAACATCTAATGATAAATTATAATAATCTCTTTTAATATTATGAAATTATAGAAACACTTCAAAAGATTAATTACCACATAAAAAATAAATTTATACTAAACAATTTAAAAGACGAATGATAGAGTATTAATTAAGATTTAAATTATTGAAAATATGAAAGAAAAGTTTAAGCGCTAATGGGTTCGACAAGTCAAGTCCACGAGTCTAACTTAGTTTTTAATATATTTAAAAAATAAATAATGAGCTATCCACTCTAGTTTTTTTTAAAATGGATGACAAGTTGTTGTTAGAGCATTTTTTAGTTTTTGATGACCAAAAAATAAAGGTCTAATTTTCACATTCTAAAATCTTATTTGCAACTTGCATTCATCTAATCACCTCAAAAACATCCTAAAAATCTCAATAAAAAAATTTTCAATCCTAAAAAATCATTTAATTAGTCTAAAAACATAGAATTAAACAAAATTAAAATTAAATTTATAGATTTCGATCTTTTTTTCTTTTTGCATGTTTAAAGAATAAAACTACCACCATTAAACTCCTTTATTTAATACAAACTATTTGACACAAAGTTTGGCTTTACGTGGTTGGATGAACACTTTCTCTCTCCTATTTATTTTTACTGACTTTCTCTCTCTTCCTAACCATTCAAGGATTAAAACATGATAAAAATAAAGTTTTAAATCAAAACATCAAAATTTAAAATAACAAGGACGAAAGATGAATACTTTAAAACTTCAAGGAGCAATTTGATTTTTTCACACATTTTGGATTGTGAAAATTAAAAGGGTATGTTTTTCTTTCTTATGTTAATTTTGACCCTTCTTTTTAAAAATTTCTAACCATAACCTAAACTTATATTTATTAATATTGATAATTTAACATTAGAATGTTTATTAACATTTTGGATATGCGAGAGTATGTAAATAAAAACACATTTCAACACATAAAACCATGCCAACATAATTTGAAATGATAAAATTAAAAAAAATAAAGTTCAATACTAACATATCAAATACATGGTAGCATGCAAATAGAAACATATTCCAACACATAAAACCATGTCAATGTAATTTAAAAGGATAAAATTAAAAAAAATGATCAAAATGCGAATAATGAAAAAATTCAAGGATAAAAAAAATTAATAGTGAGCAAGCATGTAAACAGTAAAATGTGAGTATGTAAATAGCTTTTATAAAGGTGTTAATGAACTGTCTCAAATATAAAAAAAAAAAATATTCGCAATGAATAACAATTTTTAACTAACATATAAAATCAAGGACGAATTCTTTTTAATTTAAAGAAATTAAAGTTATAATTTTTTAAAAGAAAAAAATATATTTTTTAATTAATTTGATATTTTTCAATTTTTATCTTTCTATTCTATATTATTATGCTTTAATAGTTTTTTATTTGAAGAAAATAGTTTTTCTAGTTTATCTTTTGTATGCAGTATTACTAATATTTTCTAGTTAATTTGTTCTATATAAAAAGTTATAATGGATTTTTTAAAAGTAAAAGCTATAATAAATAAAAATAAAATATTTTAAAAGTCTCTTCATAATTCATAATTATAATGTTTTTAATTTTAAAAATTATAACAAACCTGCTTTTGTGCGTGCATCCCATGGGTTATTTGCCTATGAGAAAACTACATAGACAAACTGGTAATTTGCCTCCTAGTGGTTTATGTTAAAAAAAAGTTAAACCCCCTAATAGTTTTATAAAACCAATGCCACACTGGGCCCCATTCAAAATATATAACAAATTAGATAAAATTGCATGCCTTCTTAAAATAATCAACCTAAAAGAAAGACTCCAAAATCCTTCCATCAAACCACAAAATCAACAACTCGCCTGCATTTCCAATGGGGTTAAGCACCTGGTTAGTCCTTTCAATCTTCCTATGCCAACAATCTTTGGCTTTCCAAACTGGTCAGGAACTGGGTCTTCAGTTTCTGACTCGTGAGCTGTTAGCAGCAGCAAGAGAAGCAGACTTCTTTGAATGGGTGAGAGGAATCAGAAGGAGAATTCACGAGTATCCAGAGCTAGGGTTTGAAGAGTACAGAACAAGTGAGATCATTAGGTCTGAGCTTGAATTGCTTGGAATCGACTACAAATGGCCTGTTGCCAAGACTGGAGTGGTAGCTACCATTGGTTCTGGTCGAAAGCCAGTTTTTGGTCTCAGAGCTGACATGGATGCCCTTCCTATACAGGTCCTCGCTCCCTTATCTTTTCTCTCATAGGTCTATGATTCCCTCATCCTCAACACACACACAAAACGCACATAAATATATGGAACTATTCCCTTCACAATTGATTACTGTTGGTCTATGCAGCAACTTGTACAAAGGATATCTTTTTTTATCACTATTTTAGTTGTTAAAAAATTTTCATACCTTGAGATTGACATCATCTACCAATAGCTATCGCCCTTAAGACACCCAAAAGACACAAAAATATGGAGCAAATCTGGAACATGCTGTAAGTTAACAACTGCAGCAACTTATACCCAAGTAAATTGGGTTTTTCTTTTCGCTCACTGTTTTGAGCTGTTAATAAATTCGCATACCTTGAAATTGACATCTTCGGTTCGAAGGAAGAGGTAGATTGGGAGCACAAGAGCAAGATTGATGGGAAGATGCATGCCTGCGGTCATGATTCTCATGTAGCAATGCTGCTTGGAGCAGCCAAGTTACTACAAGCCAAGAGAGACACACTGAAGGTAGATTGAAACTAAGCATAAAGAGACAACAATGAAAATTCGAAGTTCAATTTTTTTTTTTTTTAATCTTTCTATTGGTTCTAAACTATATTCATTTATGAAGGGAACTGTAAAGCTTGTTTTCCAGCCTGGAGAAGAAGGTTACTGTGGTGCTTACCATATGTTACAAGATGGCTGTCTTGATGATATTGATGCCATCTTAAGCATACATGTTATTCCATCAGTACCAACTGGCGCCATTGCTTCAAGACCCGGTCCATTGCTTGCTGGTACGGGGCTTTTTGAAGCTAAAATCCAAGGAAGAGGCGCACACGCTTCATCCCCACATTTGGCTAGGGACCCTATTCTTGTGGCTTCATCCACTATCGTTGCACTCCAACAGATTGTGTCTCGAGAGACAAATCCTCTTGAAGCTGCGGTATTTCTTTCCCACTTCCCTTGAAATCATTCTTGAATTGGTCCATGTAGTTCCTCAAGGCACATGCAATTGCCAGTGAATTGCATTCACATCTAATCTGGCTATATAGACAATCTGCCTGATAATATGGACGGTTTAATTCACCGAGTCAAATCAATACTGGCTCATATCAATCCACTGTTAAGTTTGAAGATTGAATGGAGCCAGATGTAAAAAGGTAACTTGCGCCAATTCACTGGTGGCAATAGCCCTTGAAGCAATATCATCTTATCTGTTGTTGGTGTCGTTTAATTTTTGTAATTAATTTAATTTTGACATTTGTGATAAAACTGATTGTTACTAAGAACAAAAATACAAAACAAACGCGTTTCTCTTTCCTTTGTTTTTTTTTTTTTCTATTTTTTCATAGGTTTAAAGCGCTTAATTGTATCCTCGTGATTTCATTCCCAAACAGTTCACTAACAATATCTACTAGTCTGGTGATACATGCATTGAATTGCAATGGAACTCCGCCTTCCAACAGCAACTGAATATTAACGAGATTCTTTCATTCATTTGAAATCATATAGGTGGTGACAGTTGGGTACATAGAGGGAGGCAAAGCTGGAAACGTAATTCCAGAATTTGTGAAATTTAGTGGAACCTTCAGGAGTTTGAGCAACGAAGGTGTCTCCTACCTGCAAAAAAGAATTAAAGAGGTAAAAGCATGCACTCATTCTGTGGTCCATTCAAAGACAGAAATGAATAACTGAATTTGTTCATCTTATAGATCATAGAGACCCTCGCAGCAGCGCATCAATGCAATGCTACAGTAAACTTTATGGAGGACAGACATCTGCCACAGCCCGTGATGATTAATGATGAAGCACTGTATAAGCATGCAAAGAATGTTGGAGAGGCCTTACTCGGAGAACCCAATGTGCAGCTATTCCCAGTAACCATGGGTTGGGAGGATTTCAGCTTCTTCTCCCAAAGGATGCCTGCTGCAATCTTTGTAATTGGGACAATGAACGAGACTCTAAAATCATATCAGCCACTGCACTCACCTTACTTTTTTATTGATGAGGAGGCTCTTCCAGTCGGCACAGCTCTTAATGCTGCTGTTGCAATCTCATACTTGGATACACATGTTATGAAGACATGTGAGGAACCTCCTTCAGCTTTCCCTATCTGAAATGCAAGAATAGCATGCAAGTTTTCAGAAAATAAAATCAGCCGCAGTACAGTTGACATGATGCAAAAATGAAGATGCTGATGCAGTGTTTTTGTAATTGCATAATGAATATACTGTAGCAATTCTATACAATTGATGATATGCAATGCAACTACACTTCAAGAATCTTTAATGTTGAAGAATATTATTTTCATTACCCATTTTTTATT
>Ga0325411_1003699_pt1 | contig 17257 bp, 15 predicted proteins | sample PopdelMetagenome_13_FD_206181 | JGI IMG/M metagenome (GOLD analysis project Ga0325411, IMG submission 206181) | Populus deltoides microbial communities from Bellville, Georgia, United States - Xylem-PdIQD-R4 | ecosystem: Host-associated > Plants > Phyllosphere > Stem > Wood/Secondary xylem...
CATGGTATAGTATAGAAGATTTTAGTTAAATTGAATATATTAACTCATATAAATCTAGCTAAGTTCTTAGATAACCAAGCTACACATATATTCAAGGGTTTAATGTATTTTGAATTATAGCAAACTTGAATTTGAAACATTGATTAATGATTAAGATTTATTTGGGAGTGTGGTTGTGGCTGCTTTTCAAAATATTTTTCATTCTAAAATATATCAAAATGATATTTTTTTATTTTTTAAAAATTATTTTTTAGATCAGCATGTCAAAACGATCCAAAATATAAAAAAAAACTATTTTTAGCAAAAAAAAATTGAATTTTTTAAAAACGTGAGTTGGGCCGCGTTTCCGACGCTCTCTAAGTCCATTGTATTTTGCATATTATTTAAACTAAATCCAGTCTAATGTGTATTTTGCATATTATTTAAACTAAATCCAGTCTAATGTATTCTCCAGGTCATTTTATCTAAACATTTTGATTAATGCAAAAAATAAATTTTTCGACTTGGTTAATAGCTTTACTCTTCATGTTTTTTTTTTTTTTTTTCTACTTAATAATCCAAACAAGGCACGACAACTGAGGTGAATTTTTTATTGCACTTCGGATTTCATTCTCTTGTTTCAATGGGTCCTACTCCATGAACCCATCTGTTTGACAATGTCTATTTAGAATCCCAATTAGCTAGGCCCCACGTCCACGTGGGTAGCCACACTAGACCTCTTCTTTCTCTACATGTCCATTCACAGCCAAACACGTGTACGCTTGATTGAAGTAGGTCCCACAGCCATGTCACCATCATGCCACACGGACAGGCGGTGACCTAATATTAAGATTATTTATTAAAATAATTAGTAGCACTGCAAGTTTTGGTGGGCTAGTCACGATAATGACTATAAAATTAAGCCATTATTTTGCATAATTGATGACAATAATATTATTAATATGATTAAGATCCATAAATGCATTTTTTTACTGGTCCAGGTTAGTTTGTGACCTGAATTTTTAATACGAGGTAAGATTTAAGACCTATGATTATCGTTTCCAGGTATGAACTTGAATTCGGCTTAGGGTTAAAATAATATCCACAATTAGCAAAGTGTTTTTCGTGTCTTCTTGAAGGGCACATTGGGCGGTTGAGAATGAAAATGGTGGGGGGCCCTGTTTTGGGCACCACAACAACTCGTCTTTTTGAATTGAACAACAAACCTTATCATAATTCATGTACATTTCACAATCAATCAACAGTCCAAGCCCATGGGGATGCCAAAAATCACGACCACTTTCTTTACTTGTTGCTGCTGCTGCTTGGGTTGTTCTTGTTCGTTTCACTGCTTGCTTGCATGCTTTGATGGTATATAGTACAGTGCTATGGTTGTGCAGTAGTATTATTGACCGATGTGGGATCCATTTTTACTGTGGAAAGACATGCTCTGGACCCATTTCTACTTGTTGGGTTTGCTAGGTGTGGACCCTGACCCAACTCCAGCTGAATAGGTATTGGACCTATCGGCGTTAAAATCAGTATCCTATGCTCCCATTTGGCTGGCTACTCCATGTTACCCGCACAGTATATTTTTTTGGGATATTTAGTTTATCACGCTTGTTTATAGATTGGACCAGATAGATAGCTCGCGCGTTATGGTATACATAAAAAAAAATTAAAGTAAAAAATATGTTTAAGCACACCTAGTGTGTTTTCTTTAAACAAGAAAAATCGAGAAATGAGTCGTGGATCTGTCTATATTCAACAAAAACAAACCAATATTAAAAAATATAATTTTAAAAATATAATTGAAAAGAAAAAAAATAACATGAGTTAAGACCACCAAACCCACGATATATATCGTGAAACTAGAATAATCTCATATAAAATAAAAAAATTATAAAACTCAATTCTCAACCAAACTCAATATAGAAGGATGAGGTTAATTTATGGTTAATTATGACCTTATTTAATGATCTTTCAAAATATAGTTAAAATCATCTCGTCGATATTTTTCTAACGATACAGAGTATATAAAAAGCGGATCCCTGGTGTATTCCGCATGACCCTTTTTTCTTCTCTCTTCTACCACATCAACTTATCACTTTAGCCAATAGCTCTTAAATTTTATCTTTTAGCAATTGAATTTTTATAAAAACTTGAGTTGGTTTTTGATAAAATTAATTGTTTTATAAAAAAGTTTTAGGAAACATCACTACACAACCCTATTCTCAACAGCAATGAGATATAAAATTGATATTAGAAAATGAGGTTGTGTTCTAATAGCGTTTGTGTAAAGAATTTATATTGAAAAATATAATTATATTAAAAATATGCTATTTTCAAAATATTTTTACAGCCGAAGTTATTCTCCTACAAATTTTACTAAACTATGTCAAAAAAAATTTAAAAATTCATTTTCTGTCACCTATATTTCTCAAGCTATGCCTGGCCTGTATAGTTTTGAATGAGAATCTACACTCACACAACACCATCGGATCACATTACCACATGTAAACGTTATGCCGATCCTCGCCCAATGATCACTCTGTCGTGATACAAGCATGTGAGTTGTGGGGTGTCTTATCCTTGGAAAAACTGAGAAGCTTTACGTAAAATGTTGATGGGACAACATAAATTAAAGTTTTATACGATATCTTGGAAGGCCTCATGGCCTCCACAAGCTCACAAGCTAGTAAAAGTAAAAGAAAAAAGCATTCAAGGAGTACAACCAGATGATCAGTCAGCAAACATGTCACAGTCATTTCGTATTATGGAAAGCCAGATATGAATAAAAGTATTATTTTGTGTTTATATATATATATATATATATATATATATATATATATACCTACCTTGTATAAAATTATAATATTGTGTATTGTATACCCTTCACATATAAATACAAGAGGAGGGTTGCTTACAGTCTCCTGTAAAATTCAGAACCTTAACTCCTATATTCTCTAACTTTTGAATGCTCTGATGTAATGTGAAAATGGGTAAATGAATTGAACCAGTATGCGATGCATCCAATCATGCATTGCCTTCGCTTGGATCTTTCTAATTTGTAATCCCGTTCGGCGGCTTTAAGAGATTCTTTAAAGCCATGTGCATGTGTATATATATATAATATATATAACTTAAAGCTCAATGAATAAATAATTAATTCTTTAAACGAGAGGAACTAGTTAATTAATTCTTTTCTCAAAACCAAAAACATTAATTTATATATAATTTACTATGATATGTCTTGTAGTAACAATTTCTGAATTCGAAAGCTTGTTTTTTTAATGAAGCCATTGTACAATTCACGAGAGGTTTTATCTTATATCTTTTTTTAAAATCAAATCCAAGTTTTTATATAAAATAAATGTATTAAGAATGAGATTAGGAAAATATACATCTTAAAAAAAAGTCAGTGATGGAATTTGAATCTAAGACTTCAAATTGAATAAATCTTACGTTTTCACCTCAACCAATCCCTCGGAGGAGGAAATCGAATCTAAAATAATAATATGAGAATAAATTTAATTTTTTAAAACTTGATTTTTCCACCAAAGTCATATCTCAAGATTCCCATGATATATATTTATTAAACAATAGACGGTTCATAAAGTAGAATGTAGAGGCACTCAATGCCACGCCCTAGACTTTGTATGACCCACCACTCGTGTCCTTACTCTCGAAAAACGACATCAAAACCCAATCAATCTTTGATAACATGCCCTTCAATTAAGAGAGTTGCGTTGCAAATTGGAGGAACCTGAGCTTTGGGATGGCAAAGACAAAGATTTAGGTAATCCTATTTGTTTGTTCCTCTTTTTCTTCGAATCAGAATCTCACATATTACTATATTACTTATATTAAGCAGCAAAACCACCCAAGCTAGAAGTTAGTATCGATTTAAATGATTTAGTTTTGATTATAAAACTCAATGAAATCGATTTTTTTGAAAAAAATTAAACTAAAATAGTCAATTAAGTTTAGTTTTACATTTGTTAAAAATAAATAAATTCAATTTAGTTGAGAAGAATAGAAGACTCGAGTAATTAGATAGCCAATCTTTTTTATTTATATATGTAGACAATGTACAATAATTAATATAGAGATTACAATACAAGATTAAACCTATCAATATTTCCTAATTATATACATGTTTTATTGTGTAGTTTTCTATAATACGACTCCTTAAACCTATCAATATTTCCTAATTATATACATATTTTATTGTGTAGTTTTCTATAATACGACTCCTTAAGTTGAAGGTGAATGATTAACTTGAAATTTGAACTGAAAATCAATAAAAGAAACAGTAGGAAGTGACATAGAGTGTATTTGTTTTGTACTAGCTTTCACGTGAGTGGTGAAACAAACGCAATAACATGTTTGGTAACAAAGAAAACTGTGTTTTATCCTGCAGGACCCCACTGGAAAATTAAGTTTGAAATGCAAGTTTTGTGCAATAGTTTTTACATGTTTTTTAACTAAATTTCATAAATATTCCCCTGGGTGTTTGGTAGTGAGGTTGCGGTTGCTTTTCAAAGTGGTTTTTTACTCGGAAATGTATCAAAATAATATGTTTTTATTTTAAAAAAATTATTTTTGACATTAACGTATCAAAATGATCTAAAAATACCAAAAAATATTAATTTGAAGCAAAAAAATAAAAATAAAATTAATTTTTTTCAAAAGCGCTTTTTAACGCAAAAAATAATAGGGTAAACATTTTATCCAAATATTTTATACATAGTTTTGCTACACATAAACTTCAACCACCGTTTTTACCAAATACGTATCTAAATCCAACTAACTACAACTAAAAGTATTTTTTTCTAAACTTACTTTTTTCAAATCACAACCACATGCAAAAGCCACCTCAAAAACAAACACACCTTGTTGATCCTTGGAAGAGATAAAATGAATCTGAATGTCTTTCTTGGCAATCTTGTCATGTACAAAATAATAATGAACCTTAACATATTGAGTACAAGCATGAAATATAGAATTCGTAGACAAAGAAATAGCATATATATTATAACACCAAAATGTATGCACAGAAGTAGGAGTAATCTGCAGATCTGACAATAAATACTGAAGTCATATAACCTCAACAATATTATCGGTCAAGGCTTTTTACCTAGTCTAATAAAAGAACCAGAATCCATATGTTGTTTGCTGAATTTTCAAGAAATCAATGTATTACCAAAAATGATATTCAATTCAATTAATTTCAAATTAATTTTAATAAATATCATGAATAATCAGGTTAATTTGCTAACCTTACCATCCATAGCCACCCTAATTGTACAAGAATCTAAATCAACCTTAAACCAACTATACATGCATGTATTGCAACCCAAATATCTAGGTGTTGTTTGAAATTATATTTTAGATGTTGTTTTATGAATATATTTTTTTTGTTTAAAATTAATTTTTTTATATTTTCGGATATTTTGATGTGCTAATGTTAAAAATAATTTTTAAAAAAATATTTTAATATATTTTTAAATAAAAAACAACATTTTCACATGTATTAACTGAAAGGTTAATCAATAAGAATCAGGATTTGTAAGCACCTCTGGGTGGTTGTTCTTTATTATGCAAATTGATTAATCAAATCAAAGGTTTTGGTAATGATTGTACTAGGGGGGATTACAGGGGGGATTCTTATATTGCTATTGATTAGTTAAGAAATTCTGAAAGGTCACTGTGTATGTACTGATTAATTTAAATGGAACAAGTGGGTGTCTTGTCCGAAGGAAATGTCATAGAAAATGTTTCTGTTGGAGGCTTTGTCGGATAGTTAGGGTTAGGGTTGTCAAGAACTGATGACTCGTCAATGAAAGTTGGTTCTTGCACGAACTAGCTACACTAACAGATGATTGCAGTGGAAAAAGAAAAAGGGCTTTTTTACTGTCTTTAGAATCGAAATTAGATCCTTGTACTTGCCTTTATAATTCGTGCATGACAGAGTTTCTTTCCTTCTTCTAATTAATTACCACAGTATCATAAAAAAATCTGCTAAAAAATCATTAAAATATTACAGTAATTGTAATTTTAAAGTCTACGGGTTTTAATAATATTTTGAGGAGTTACCTCTTATATAATAATGTGTGAATAAATTTAATTTCTTGTATTTAAATTTTTGGTAATTGAATCTGTGATCTTTTTATATCTATCAATAATTTAGAGATCCATTAAGTTGGATTAATTGGCTTTACGTGAAATTTAAATTAGCTCGTTCGCAAGTCTCAAGTTTCTAATTGAATTATTTTGAAAATAAATAACAAAGTTCTTAAAGAAATAAAAAATATAAAAATTGTTTTATAAAGAAATTCGGGAAATTAACTATTTTGAACGCGCGGTGTAAAAGCTAACCTCTTTAAAAATTTATGAAAGAATTATTGAAAAAGCATTGACTTCTACAAGTAAAAAGCTCAAAAGAAAGTTTTAGTGCCATGAAAAGGGACACTTAAAAACCGGCTAGTGCATTGTCTATTCAAGCTTTTATGTACAAGTGAAATGGAATTTTGCAGCCACGTGAGGTTTTAGGGCAATTCAATTTATTTTCCATGTTATCGTCTTGGGAAGGGGTTGAAGAAACAAAGATTGGTGTATGCATGCCAGCACAATTACCAATAATTTATTTAAAACTCGATCGAGAAAGAATTTAGTTTTAATACCTATATAAATGGTGACTCGAAGATACTCTATAGTTAAAAAGCAAAAGGAAATTTTGCATATTTTATGAAAAAATTATTTGGGAACTTCAATTATGAGTATTGAACCACAATAGTGTAAAAAAGAGTTATATAGATCTTTTTGAGATATTTATATAGATCTAAGTCTATATAATTTTATTTTATTTTTAGATTTTACCAAAAAACCAATCTTTAAAGAATAAGATGAAAAGTTTTTTTTTTAAAATTTTTATCTTGAAACACCATGCATGTTATTTTTAATCACTCGAATCTTTTTAAAAATTTTAGATAATGATAAAATTGCGGGTTGCCGAAAACTCCCTATATATCACCAAATAACATGATCAATTGAATTTAGCATGCATCAACTGAATCCCAAGTCAATTCATAGATCTAATCCATGGTTAATTTCATTGGTGTTAATTACGTTACAGCTCGCGACAATATGAGGTCGATGCAAGGATAAATGGCTTTCTCTATACTTCAAAACATCGTTAATTGATTAAGTTTTAATAAAGTTCTTACAGTTTGCACCAAATATCTTACATGTAATGCCAATAACATATCTATCTCGACAGAGCAATTATATTCATGGGTGACAAGAGAATTTTCCCTTTCTACGTAGGCCTAAAAGGACAAGCAGTCATGATCAAAGATCATCATCAAGGAGAGATGAGTCCCACCAGAACTGACACTCTTTGCAAATTGTTAACAATTTTAGTGGTGGCAAGCTCAGGTGGTAAGATCCCTTTTTTCTTTCTCCATGATAGGTTAAATTAAACAACTAACTCATTGTTCATCTCTACTCTGGAATTGTTTCTTTCAAGTTGGGTCGGCCACCCCATTTTGAGCCATCTAGCTAGTCTCTTTGGTAATGGTGCCACCAAAGTGAGATAAGCTTGCCTTGATAAGAGTCTGATGTGATAAAATACCTCCATAGCTCATAGTTATCTTATCTATGCAACAAGCTTTATAGTGTTGGCAAAGTCAAAATTGATGCATGCATGGTTTTGATGTTCTCCTCGTAATTAAAAAAAATGGCACCATTGGAAATCCAGGTTGGGTACCTCACTAGGGCTTACTCAAGCATGATAAAGCTAGAAGTTGGAAGTTAAATTTGGGTTCAGCATTTTGGGATAGGGCCATTGCATTGAGGTGCCCTCCAAGCAAATCATGATTTCCGACCATTCATTAGCATTAGGGAATCTTTTTTATACAAGTAATCAAATAATGCTACTATGAACTCAAATTATTAATTTCCTTTTTAGTTCAATGATTCATATCTTTTATACTCCATGATGAACTTGATTACCATATCTTGGCTGTGATTAAAAAACAATTCGAAGGGAATCTTGCCCTTTCAAAATTTGGTGCAAGCTGGCCATTATTGCCATGCTATCCTCCCTAGTCCCTGCTATTAGTTAATCAGTCTATGATTTGTGCATAAACTATTACTAGGGATAGGAATACTATTTTATGATTTTCAAAAAATATTTCTGGAAAATATTAAATTAATTTGTTATATATATATATTTTTATAGTTTTGATATTAAATTTTTTAATAAAAAAATCATTTTAATGTATTTTTAATTGAAGAGTACTCTGCATTATATTAATAAACACACAATTAGTATATTATTTAGTATTGTAATAGCTTCTATTTTTTATACTAAGCTCATTAATAATTACATTTTAAATTTTAGTTTTCTAAAAATTAAAATAACTTGTTTTTGTTATTCAAGAAGATATACTTTTCTATTTATTTTATTCGTAAAAATCCGTCTTGTATCATATTTTTATTTAAATATATATTTTTTAAACTTCTTTAAAACTACAACTAAAAACAACTTTTTTAAAATCTAAATTTTTTAAATTATAACCACAAATATAAACTCACGTACAAATTGGTTATGCATAATTGAGATTTTCATTTCCAAACATTAATCATTAGATAACATTTGAGGACAGAAATAAAGGCTTAATTCAAAAAACTTTCGGAACCTAAAGTTGGTGGGTGTAGAGTCACTTTCAAAATGATAGGTGAGCAATTAATACATATAGCTACGACAATTAACTGCTCAACTTTCTTTAAGTTGCCATAACAGTTACCAGAAAGCTTGCACTTCCCTTTCATGGGGTTACTATAAAGCCGGTCATGAAGTGCTCCTCCCACTTGCATAGGATGGTACCTGAACTTGTGGTTCCAGCTGTGGTGGCAGGTCCATTCCTTCATCAAGTGGAAATATTTTCACTCATCAAATTTTGACACTGTACTTCTTCTTTGGACTCAAACGAAGATAGAAATGATTGATTGATTTGGCTGGCATCTTTGTATTTGGCTAGCTCGCAGAGGTCACAGTGTCCCCAGCTTATGGAATCACAGTCACTTTGAGCTCACAGAGGTCATTTATAGCCCCATTGGCAGCCGCGTTTGTAGATTTATTTATTTTTATTTAAAATTAATTTTTTAATGTTTTCAATATACTAATTTAAAAAAAAGAAATTAAAAAAACATTATTTTAATATATTTTAAATTAAAAAATATTTTAGAAAACAATTAATATCACACAAGATGGGACATGACCATAAGGATAGGGATGCCTCAATTATGTTTTATCTTTGCTTTTTTCTTTAATTTGGAAATGCTTCATGGGATATATTAATGCCTTTTAATAAATCTTTACGTGATTAACGGGGTCATGGATTCAATAGGAGATATATTGTTGCGCATGGTTCTTCTATTAATAAAAAAAAAATTTGTATTTGATTTTTTTACTAATTTTCTATTGATGATGATCAGATTTAATAGTTGATGAATAATATCGTAATTTAAATCAATTTGTTTTTACCATAATTTTATTTTTTTACAAAGTATTTTTTGTCAAATAAAAAAACAAAACATGACATGTATATTCTCAAAAGAAAAAAATGGTGTATTTTTTCAAAATCACATGTTAGATTTTTTTTTTCCATTTCTATCCAGGAAAATCTATTTGATATTTTGTAAAAATGAAGTTTTGATAAAAAAAAAAAAAACTTGGTTAAGTGTGTTGTAAAATCATCTATCAACTTATTATAAGTGTTAACACCTTTGACATACTGAAGTAGATGAATGTTTGATATTAAATAAAATCAGAATCATCCATCTATAATAAAAATATAATTTTTTTAAAGATAACTAAAATAAAATTTTTTAATAAAAAAATTAATTAAAATTTCTTGTAATATATTTCTTGTTTTTTTTTTTACCTAAACCAATTGATTCTGAGCATTACCCAAATCATGAAGTTTAAACTCCAAACTCAGTAAAGTAATAAGGTGTTGAATCAATTTAAAGTTATTATCGATAAGTAAGATGTCATCCACATAAACAAGTAAATAACATATATCATTATTCTCATTCAGAATAAATAAAAAGGTATCAACCATTGAAGCCCGAAAACCAATGATTAGTAGAAAATCACTCAGTCATGTATACCAGGCTCGTGGTGTTTGTTTTAAGCCATAAAGAGACTTGTGAAAGCGATAGACATGAGTAGGTAAAGCAGAGTCAACAAAACCTGAGGGTTGTTCCATGTAAACAACCTCTCAAAGTGAACCATTGAGAAAAGCATTATGAACATCAAGTTGTCGCATATGCCATCCTTTAGATATTGCAATAGTGAGAACTAACCAAATAATAGTTGGTTTAACAACAGGACTGAAGGTTTTTGAGTAATTAATGCCTTCTTGTTGAGTGAACCCTCACACAATCAAGCAAGCCTTGTAGCGGTTAATGACACCATTAGCTTGGTGCTTGATTTTATACACCCATCAACAACCAACAATATTCATAGAAGGATCAAACAGCACCAATGACCAAGTAGCATTGGCATATAAGGCTACAATTTCAGACTTTATGGCAGTATGTCAGCACAAATACTGATCAGCTTCCTTAAAATTCAAAGGCTCAAGAGTAGAGGGAGACGTTACCCGTAGAGCTGAAGCTAGCAAAGAGGAAACAAAACCAGAACTGATGTTGACAGTCTTCTGTTGTCTAGGACGCAACACCATGAGATGATGTCATGTTAGTGGCGGAACAGGGGACCGGTTAGTGGAGTTTTGTTGTGGAAGAGAATATGTGAAAAGATCCACACATAAGTTTAGTCCTAGCAGTGACGAAGCAGAGTTCCCAAATGGGGAAGCAGAACCTGGCGGCGAAGCTGGAGACACAACAACAAAGGGAGAATTTGACAGAGATAATGTTGGCACCGCATAACTTGAACTTGTAAAAATAATCAAGAGAGATAGATGGAGATGATGGTGAGGGGACCGACGGGTTATTGGGGAGGGGTGGTGTGGCTGAGGCAATTTGTGTTGGAAAGATGGTGAGGAAGGGTAGGCTGGAGATATTAGTAAACAGAGAGGAGGGACTGATGGTGATATATGCAGGTGAATGGGCAAACTCATTAAATGGGAAAACATGTTCATGAAATCCAACATGACGGGAGATATAGATATGATTATATGACAAATCAAGACAACGATAACCTAGTTGAGATGAATTATAGCCTAAAAACACATATGAAGTGGAGCGATGGTCTAATTTATAAGCATTGTAAGGAAGAAGTAAGGAAAAACATAGACATCTAAAAATACGTAAAAAAACATAATCAGACATTTGATGAAACAAACATTCAAAGGGAGATTTATTTCGCAAAAATTAGCATACGATTAATGAGATAAACTGAAGTTTTAATTGCATAATTCTAGAATTTTTTAGGTGCTTTACAATGGACAAGAAAAGTAAGGTCAGTTTCAATAATATGACAATGACGACGCTCAACAATACCATTCTGTTCATATGTATGTGGACATATGAGGCGATGATGAATACCGATGGTTTTGAAAAAGAAATTTAATTTACGATATTCACCACCCGAGTTAGTGTGAACAGATTTGATTTTGTGAGAGAACTGACATTCAACAAAGAATTGAAATTGATGAAACATATTGAATACATCTGATTTTACGACAATAGGATAAAATCAAATAAATTTTATATGCGCGTCCACAAATATGATAAAATATCAAAAATCATCAGAAGATAGCATAGGAGTAAGGCCCCAAACATCACTAAAAATAAGTTCAAGAGAAGCAAATGTTTTATGACCTATAGGTCCTAATGACAAATGAGAGGATTTTCCTAACGGACAAGCTTGACACTGAAATTTGAGATGACAAGAGTTACAGTAAATCTTTTTATTGGATGCTAAGAGACTCAAAATACATGAATTTGGGTGACTGAGTTGACGATGCTAAATATCGGCCAAAGTAGGCAAGCTAGCAGACAACAAATCTTGCGGCAGAGATGTGGCAGAAGACTCTGAAAGGACATAGAGGTCATCTTTACTCTGACCGGAAAGAAGAACTTCCTTAGTGATGAGATCCTTCACATAGAAAACAGAAGAGTGAAATTCAAAAAAGACAGAATTTTCATTACAAAATTGTTGAATAGAGAGTAATCTTTTTTTTTTTAATTTGTGGAACATGTAATATATTAGACAAGGTAAAGACTCGTTTTGGAGTATGTAAGATATTATGTGCGATATTAGGTAAACAAGTCCTTTACCATCACAAACATGTAATTGATCATTACTGAGATAGGGTTCTATGTGTGTCATACTGGTAATATCTAGAGTAACATGGTGATTCACACCTGTGTCAGGAAACCAAGTGGCAGAATTTTCTGCTAACGCATCACTAAGTTGAAATCAGTAAAGGAGATAGGTCTGCCAGCTGCAGCTAATTCATCAAACAAACCTTTAGCGTGTTGCAAGTAGAGAGTGACAGTATCATTACCTTGTCGAAGATCCTGAAGAGAGCCATGCAATTGTATGATCCTAGAGTTTGATGGAGAGGCAAGAGCATGTTCAAGAGTGCTCCAAACACTGGCAGAAGTTGGACAATCGACTACAAGATAGAGAGCATCAATTGAGAGAGAGGACAACAAAGTGCTAAGGGATGAGCTAATCTTGTTGTTTCCAAGTCAAAAACATTGGGGAAGGGCTAGAATTGACGCTAGAAGAGGCAACAAAAACAGTACTGGACAGATCATGCGGAGAGGGCCATAGAGTCGAGCCGTCAACAAACAAAAAGACTCATTGACCAAGCATTTACGACTTCATCTGCACATGCCAAAACAAATAATTGTTGTTGGTGAGTTTGATATTAATATCATGCTGAGTGTCGGAGAGGGGAATAAGTGTTGTTGTCGCAGTAGAGGAAGTCATGGTTGTGTTGATTGTTGTTGTTCGTCTAGGAGCTGGAGAGAATGAATTTGGAGAAGAAAGGTTGACATTGATGCCAGTAGCAGCACTAACCGATGGATCCATAGTAATAATCGTGACAGGTCAGATTAGTAGTAGTAAGATGGCAAAAGCTGAATAGAGATAAAAGATAAATCACGCAGAAGTTGAACTGCGAATCACTGTCACACAAAACAAACTAAGAAAAAGGAGATGAGCATGCTTTGACTGATTACGTAGAATAACAAACATGCAAAGAATATTGAAATCATGTTTACGACAGAGACGAGAGGAACAAAGTCTATGGCAGCTAGGAGAAAAACCTGTCAAAGGAAATCAGAGAGGCCTAGAATCACATTTGCGATAGAGAGGTCAGGAAGAAGCTGAGCCGACAAGGTGAAGGAGAAGAAAGTGTAAATCTATTTTAGATAGAGAGGCTCTAATACCAAGTTAAAACAGGGTTTTGAGATAATTTGGTAAACACCCAAATCAGGGAGGCTCCTCTGCTATTTATATTATTAGGGCATTATATATCTGTTATGGTGCAACCTATTACACAAGATAAATCAATACAAGAAAAACATAATATTTCTTATTTACAACACATCCCATAATAATATTGAATATCTTTTTTTAATTTATGTCTAATGTGATAAAAAAAAAATATCTATGATACGAGATCAATCATATTAAATATTTTATCAAATCCGAGGGAAAAAGAATAATACAAATTTCTATGAGGTTAAAAGGTCCCTAAAATTATTTGAATAAAACACATATAATACTATATTTTTTTAAATTACATTGTCATAACCCATTTTTGGGTTATTCCCCAATTCACATTTTTTCCTCTCTCTTAAAAAATATATATAATACAAAAAAATTAAAAAAATATTATCAAAAAATATAACAGTGAAAAGAGGATGCTAGAACGCTCAAAATTTGGTTGGGGAGGTTTAAAAATACAAAAATTAAAATTTGGCAGTATTTTATTGACTGATGATAGCCCTGTTGACAAAGAAAATTCAATTCGAGGAAGAAAAGTTCAAAATTAGATGTTGGTGGACTCAATTAAATTATATTGAAGGTTTAATTGAATTTATGAAGGGTTTGATTGTAAGAAAAATTGATTTTGGAGCTAATTTGGGCTTTAATTGAAAGAAATTAAAGTTCTAAGGTCAAATTATAATTTTTGAAGTTAATTTGGTCAAATCAGGGGCTTAAGTGCATAAATATTGAAGTTTGATGGCCAATTAGGAACTTGATTGAAGAAATCCAAGACCAAGGACCCAAATGCAAAACGCGCTTAAATTGAAGGATTGGCTTGAAATCTAGCGCTTTGGCGCCAGTTTTCATTTAAATGAAATGGCGTGTTTTAAGCAAAATGACGCTGTTTCATGCGTTTAAAAAAAAAAAGATGAAACGATGCCGTTTTTAGGCGGCACTGTTTCTTCTTCTTCTTCCCCTGGACGTGCAGCAGGGGAAGGGAAGTTTTGTTTTTTCTTCCTTGTTTCTTCCTCTCTTGCTCCCCACGTGCCCTGTTAAAACCAAAACCGGACGCCACCCGCACCTCCTCATGATGAGAAGACAGAGAAGCCGTGCCCCGCAAGCGACTCCTCCACTAGCCACCTCGGCCGGCGCCACAGTAGTGCAGGAGACGTGCGCCCCATGCATGGGCAGCGATGGGACGAGGCAGGGTCGACCCCGCTCCCCCTGCCCCTATAAATAGTGACCCGAAGGGAAAGGGAAAAAGGGGAGAAACGGCAGAAAAAGGGGAGGGCGACCGAGAGAGAGAGAGAGAGAGAGAGAGAGAGAGAGAGAAACAAAAAAAACAGGGGAGAACAGAGGAGAAGGAAGAAAGGAAAAGGAAAGAATAAAGAGAAGTCGGGTGGAGAGACAGATGCGAAGAAGGAAGAAAACAAAACAGAAGGAGAAAACCGGTAGGGGGAGAAGACACCGATTGGTGTCTCTACACGGCGAAGAAGAAGCCCACCGCTGTCACTAGGCTTCACAGTCACCGCCACCGCAGTGTCACCGAGAACAGCCAGCATCACCTCCAGCTCAACCGCCCCAGATCACCGCCTCAGGTAATTCTTCTTCTCCCCTAGCCGCTGGTCCTAATTCACCTTCTTGCCTGCAGAACGTGCACAGTGCACGTTCTGCATGCAAGAAGAAAATAATTAGCCGGTTATTGTGCATGCGCACAGTAACCGGCTAATTAATTAACTGGTTACTGTGCATGCGCACAGTAACCGGCTAATTAATTAACTGGTTACTGTGCGTGAGCACAGTAACCAGTCATGGGTTTCTTTCCTTCTCCGGCGGGCTGGAACATCAGCCCAGCCCACGTGATTAGGCTGAGTCCAGCCCCTTTTTGCTTCGGGCTGGAACATCAGCCCAACCCACGCGGCTGGGCTGAGTCCAGGCTTGGGCCCATACAGGCCCAGCCCAGCCCATTTTATTTTATTTATTTATTATTTTTTTCTCTTTTTTTGTGTGTTTTTTTATTTTTAAAAAAAATTTGTGATTTTTCAACGGATTTTTCTACCTCATTTAGACTAAGATTGGTTTGTATTTTTATATCATAAAAATACAAATCCGGTATTAAAAAATACCCGATTTTCAAAAAAAAAAAAACTTTTGTCTTCATGCATACGGCCAAGTCTCTCAAAGCTAAAAAAACTCATGTTTTATTTTTTATACAACAAAGAAAACTCAAAAAAAATTATTATTTTAGCATACATTTTGGCTTTAATAACCAGTTTATTAAAGTCATGAGAACTTGGCCAATATTTCAAAAAATAAAAAAAAATATTTTGTTTTGTTTTAATGTCTGGGATTATGAATTTATACGGAAAACGTATTCCCGATATTAAAAAAGATAGTTCTTTATAGACATGAGACCAGTTAGGTTTTTACCTCATAAGATAAGAACCTCCTTACCGAGAAGGGCTTTTCTTGAACCATAGACAGACCAACATGACAAAACCTTAGATTTTTTTAATCAGACAATAAAACAATGCAGCTTACTTTAAGTAGGGCGTATTTGGGGTGCTAATACCTTTCCTTTACGCAACCAGTCTCCGTATCCGATCTCTGAGACCAGTTAGGGTTCCTAATGACCAAAATATTACGTGGCGACTCCCATTCCATTTTTCACCGCTAAGAGACAAAGAATTCCTTATCTCCCCACATTTACTAGATATATATCCATACATTGAGGGTAGACGATCGCCGCGACGCCGCACACGTGCGACATATATAATAAATATAAATAAAATAATTTTTAGAACCTCATATTTTAACAAGTCTTCCTATTTTTATTTCACACATGAAAGAGTCTTAAATTCAAAATCTCTTGACATGATTGAGCTGATTTTCTAATCTTCAGAAAACATTTTATTTCAAGAGAAATATTCTCTTTCTTTCCAACAGTTGGATGTCTGTGTCTAGTTTTCTCATCTTGAAAACCAACTCCAAGAGGATAAGAATACATCAACAAGCTTCCATGAAAGCCATAATTAAAGAGATGTAGGTGTGAAGTGTCAGTATCAAACCCTACAGAATTCTGGCTCTTCTACTTGTTCGAAGCTTTTTAGTTTTTTTCCACGACATTTTGTCTCCTGAGCCTCGACCCACCTCCCCTCTATGTCTCCTTCTTCATAATGTTGTTTCCTTTTCTATTGTTGGCTTTGGGTCAACTTGGTAGGTGGCACTGTGTTTCGAGAAGAAGAAGAGGAAGAAGTCTTGATTGATATATACAGGCACTGTATAATGGTTTAATTTCATTTTAGCTTCTGAAGTATATAAATTCTATCTTTTTTTTTTCTCTACAAAAGTATATATACTCTCTATCAATCACTTCTTGATGTTAGGACAACTAACGAAAACACCTTTATATTCTATAAATTTTAGTTTTCTGCACAAATTAAACTGTAGTTTTAATTAATTTGTTCACATTATTCGTTTTAATATACATATAAAAATTGGATTTGAAAGGAAACTCGCTTAAGAGAAAAAAGCACTAAAACATAATAAATGTGAAATTTGATCAGAAAAGAAAAATACAAAACAAAATTCGAGAAAAATATTTTAATAATACATAATCAACAAAATCATAAAATAAAATAAAATGTAAATACAAAGTCACTTTTAAATTGAATTAATAAAAAAAATAAAGAATGAAATTAAATGAACATAATATCTAACCTTTTGGCTACGAATAAGCCAAGGATCATTCAGTTTGCACCGAACATTTAGTTTTATATCAAAAAATAAAAAAAGAAA
>Ga0325411_1003700_pt1 | contig 17256 bp, 8 predicted proteins | sample PopdelMetagenome_13_FD_206181 | JGI IMG/M metagenome (GOLD analysis project Ga0325411, IMG submission 206181) | Populus deltoides microbial communities from Bellville, Georgia, United States - Xylem-PdIQD-R4 | ecosystem: Host-associated > Plants > Phyllosphere > Stem > Wood/Secondary xylem...
TAACGCTTTGATTACTAGGGACTAGTAATAAGCTGGTTGGGGGGTGTGATTAGTACTTAAAAGTGCATTTTTATCAAGGTTTTATATCATCATTTTGCACTTGAAGTATCAATAACTCCTTAACTACAACATGTTTTATAATAACAAGTCTGATAATATAAGATAGCTTTAATTTATGGTAAATGCTCATTTAAATGCAGGCATACCTCACAATTCAAATGATTGATTGATGTGATTAACTATTGAAAGTGAAAGGATGAAGAAAAGGCTAAGCTTAGAAAGGAGATACCGATTCAATTCAAATTGGAACACTGTTCAGTTATTGGGTCATATCTAGAGCTGTAGATCTTGGATTTCAGTTTGATCTATATGGATAGAAAGCTAAGAAATAGACCTACAATGTTTATGAATAGTGTAAGACCCAAATCTACCGTTTTCAAATTCAAAGTTTGGCCATAAAACAAAAGTAAGAATTTGTCCTGCAATCCAGCCCAAACACTGCTCAGAAATTTACTCATATCTGCAGTTCTAGAAGGCAAAATGACGTGCAATTTGGTGGGTGGAAGGAAAAGACAATTTCCAAATTCATCAAGACAACTTGCTAAAATTCTGATGTTAGCAAGACATTTCATCCAGACAAGAGCTTAAGGGCTATCCACTACGTCCACCAGAAGCACTACTCAGTATTTTATCCATATCTTGAGCTTTAGTGATCCAAATGCTCTGAACTTTTATGGGTGGAAAGATAAGATGATTTCCAACAACTGTCATGAAGAACACTTTGCCAAATTCTGATTGCATTAATGTCATTTCATCCAGCCAAAATGCTTGAGTGATGTTGTCCACCAAGTCCACTAAATCAATAGTTGGCCACTACATCAATAATCAATTACCAAATGAATAGTTCTGAATTTTAGCCTATAAAAGGAGGCATTTGCCATTCATTTAGGAATCTTGGTTCTTAGATGAAGATCATGTTCTTGCTCCCTCTCTTTATATTTTTGTAATGTTTAAGTTTTGCTTTCATTAATCTCTTGTTTATGTTTTTCATTTCCTTTACTATACTTAGTTAATTTATATCATGTTTATGTTTTTATATTATTTATTTATGTTTTTCTTCTTTATAATGTCTAGCTAAGTTAATTATGTCAAGGTGAAAAGGTTTCACTAATGGTGTTAGAATATGTATAATATAAACTCAACATGGACTTTAATGTTTATATACAAGAAAGTTTGCTATTAACATGTCTTATTGTTTTTATCTTATTAATTCTTAATACCTTGCTTGTTAAATAGTTAATCTAGATTTGTGTTGTATAATACTTGGTACATCAAATACTTGATCCTTCATAGTATTCAGCCGACATCGTTGTTATGAGAGGAATTTGATTTGTTGTCAACATAAGTTAGCATCATGAATACCTGATAAAATTTATAAGTATGGTGTTATGTAAATAAGATGATTAATATGATCATGTTGATAATTTATAAAGATTTTATACTTTACTTATCTCAAATACTATTAGTGGATCCTCTAACCTTGACATTTGTTTTTATCATTGTTTAATCTTCACATTAATCTTACATCTCAAAGTCCTCTTTAACTCATCACCACCACCACCACCATCATCATCGTTGTTGTTGTTGTTGTTGTTGTTGTTTATAATTTATATAGTTCACCTCCCTGTGGTTCGACCCCGGTCTTGCCGGGTTATTTATTACTTTGACACTCCTGCACTTGGGATAAGACATCAACTCTTTGATCGTGTTAGGGGGCTACTTTTCAAGGGCATTTAATGCTTTGTCTCTTCACCAAATTTGACAAAACATACACCAAAATGATGGCTTGACATTTGACTACACCACGATATGATCCTCTCCAGTTGATTGATAGCATATACACAGTGGTACCGCCCCAAAGGTACCAACTCAGGCAGCTTGAGTTGTCAAAATTTGACAGTTCATGATGGCAACTTTGAACCAGTAGTTAGGATCCTTCCAATTCGAATCAAGGGCTAAGATTTGTCCTGAAAAGAGATAAATCATCCTTTTTCCATCCCCTATAAGTAGAAGTGGATTCCATGTCGTAAGAGGGAAGAAATTCGAAGCCAAATTCTGGAAAAAAAAAATTAGTCATTCCGCCTATTTCCATTTTTTCTCTCCTTGCCAGCTTTCTGGCACTTCTTCCATCATGCCTCAACCACTGTTGCCCCTACCAACCACATATCAGAGTTTCCTGCACCACTAGGAACACCTCCAACAACAGTCTACCTCCGACCACGTAAAATTTCTCCTCATGTTTTCCCCCCTCCCCATGGTGGCCATTACATGATTTTGCATGCAATGGCTAGATGATTAACATGGTCGCTAGGCCGAGCCAGCGACCATGTGGGCTTAGGCTAGTCCTGTAGCGGCTCAGCCTAGCCCTAAAAAAAGAGGCCAAGTTTGTTGGGCAACCAGTCAGCCCAATCCGACCCGGCTCGATTCGGCCAAGATGGCTGGGTCGAGCTCAGCCTATAAAATAATAATATAATATAATATTAAAATATAAAAAAATATAGAAGAAATATATAAAAAATGAAAAAAAAATCCAAAGAAAATTCAAAGGTAAGATATAAAAAATTTATAATTTTCTCGCATGTTTTTCTACCAATTTCATTCAATATCGAGCCATCAACTTACACAGTAAGATATGAACCCAGTATAAAATACTTGGTTTTCTTTTAAATTTCCAAAAATAAAAATTAAACAAAAAATCCTTATTTCAAAAACACAAAAAAAAAATGTTTTATTTTCGTACATACGACCAAATTCTAAAAGTTTTCCAAGCATATTTTCATTAAAAAAAATTGCATCTTTATCATGTTTTAGAAAAATACAAAAATGGATATCGTAACCAGTTTATGATTATCTATTAGGGTTTGAAAAAAAAAACCATAACAATTATTTTGTTATTCAAAATGCTAGGATTTAGCTATATCCAAGATAAATGTTGTCAGGTATTCATGATTATAATTTATGTTAACAACAAATCAAGTTCTTTTTATAGCATAGGTGTCGGTTATACCATACGGTTGAGCTATGAAAGTGCCAAGTATTTGTTGTACCAAGGGTTATACAACATAAATCTAGATTAACCATTTAACAAGAAAAGTATTAAAAGTGAACAAGATAACAAATACAAAACATGTTAGTATCAAACATTAAAGTCCATGTTTAGTTTATACTATACTTATTCGTACACCATTAGTGTAACCTTTTCACCTTGACATAATAAACTTAGCTAAACATAATGAAAGAGAGAAACATAAATAAACAAGATAAGAACATAAATAAGATACAAGTTAACTAAGTAAAGGAAAGGAAATGAAAAGCATAAACAAGAGATTAATATAAACAAAACTTAAGCATTACAAAAATATAAAGAGAGAGGGAGAGAGAGAGAGGGAGAGAGAGAGAGCATGAACATGATCTTGATCTGAAAACCAAGATTCCTAAATGCATGGCAAATGCCTCCTTTTATAGGCTAAAATTTGAAACTATTGATTTGATGACTAATTGTTGAGTGGGTGGCCACATCTTGACTTGGTGACAATCATTATCTTCTTGTCTGAACAAAACATTATTGCTAATGTAATAATTTGAACAGATAGTCTTCATGAAAGTTCTAGGGAATTGTCTCAGCTTTCCAACAGAAAAAATATCGATGCATTTGGACTTCTAGAACTCGAGATATGGGCTGAACATTAAATAGTATCTGGGCTGCAGGACAAATTCTGACTTCTCCGTTGTTGCTACAATTTGAACTTGAAAACAGCCTTTTTGAATCTTGGACTCTTATGAAAGTTTTAGGCCTATGTCTTAGCTTTCCATCCATATAGAACAGACCTAAATCCAAGTTCTACAGCTCCGGTTATGATCCAATAACCGAATGGTGTCCAGTTTGGACTGAACCAGCATCTCTTTTCTAAGCTTAGCCCTCTCTTTGTCTTCTCAATTTCAGTAGTTAAACTCATCAATCAATTGTTTGATTTATGTGATAGGCCAGCATTTAAGATGAACATTTACCATAAATTAAAGGCATATTATATTATTAGACATATTATTATAAAACATGCTCTAGTTAAAGAGTTATTGATACTTTTAGTGCAAAATGATGATATAAAACCTTGATAAAAATACACTTTTAAATACTAATCAAACAAAAATACAACTCACCTCAGGTAAGATGCACTGGGGGTGATGCGTCTTTCCCTTGCACAACCAGTCCCTTACTCGGACTCTCGCAGACCATAGGTTTCCTAGTAACCATAATATTAGGTGGCGATTCCTAAACTTTATAATCATAATTTTATAATTAAATCTAAAACTCATTTCCAACACACCTCTAAGGAGGGAGACCCGTTGGCCTTCGACGTGCACACCATATTTACGGGACAGGATCAAACACTACCATATTTAACAGTTTTACTAACATAAATTACATCGATGTTTGCACTCATATCCTGTCGATAAGTATTTTACCGACGGGTTCACGAACAGAAACAACACGTTAAAAAAACTCCCGTCAATAATTTTTTGTATGTCGATGAGTCCATTAGTAATAAATATACTGATGGATTTATAGACGGACAAAGTGCGCCAAAAAAAAACTACCCTCTTCTTTACAACAATATTTCTCTCGAGAAGTTTTTCATACAACCGACAGAATACCATATGCAATTTCATCAGTTTTTTTAATTTTTCATCAATGTATCTGTCAGTAAATAACATATCACCAACAAAATACCATCTTTAATTCCTTTGAAGTGTTAACAGTAGCAGTGACATGTATAGTAATTCTTTTTCATACAATCGACGGAATACCATATGCAATTTTATCAGTTTTTTTAATTTTTCATCAATGTATCTGTCAGTAAATAACATATCACCAACAAAATACCATCTTTAATTCCTTTGAAGAGTTAACAGTAGCAGTGACATGTATAGTAATTCTTTTTCAACTCTCTAAAATATACAAACAGAAGTGTTCCGTCGGTAACCCAATAATAATTTAAAATAATGTTTTAAAAAATATATATTGAACAGAAGTTGAAAAATAATTAAAATCAAATATATAAAAAGAAATTAAAATAATATAAAAATTAAATATCCAATTAAAAATATAAACATTTGTACGTTCAAATACAATAAATATAAAATATAGGCGGCATTGGAGGAGGTTGGTCGTCATCGAGATCGTGGGGCCAATAAGGAGGAGCATATGGATCACCCATGTGTGATCTCATCTCCATTACCACTCGTCGGAATTCTTCATAATCCGTAGTGAGTCATTCATATTTTTCATTAAAATGGGTCTTCTGATCCTGTACTCATTGGTCTAACATCGCCTCAATCTCAGGAGTTTGAGCGCTTGGAACCAATTGCGAGCATCCAATGGTCGAAACATTATGGGTCATCCACAGGTTCTCATTCGTAGCGTTAGAGAGTCCATACACCTGATAATCCTGCCTCCAACCATAAATCTGGATGAAGATCCGAATGTGTTGAAGGATCGTCCCAGTATCTCTCCTTTAAGTGGCTATTATATGTATCATGGAATGAAAAAATAAATTCATCAAATTAAAGAAAATTATAACTTAATTAAAAAAATAGTTGAAAACCTACATACCACAAAGTGCTGAGCTCGGCTATCCACGAGCTGCTGCACCCTGTTTGGAAGTCATCACTTCACACATGCGTTTCAACAAAAAGTTTCATCGAGCTTGGCTTGAATCCAAGAACCGTAGCCTGCAAGTTAAAAATGTTGTCAGTTAAATATATTTATAAAAATAACAAATAAAAAAATGGAAGTGATAAAAAAATCGTACCATCTGCTTCGCAAGTGAAATGAACGGAACAGAGCCACCGATGTGTGTGCTAACAGAACCGTGAACATCCCGGTGCTGATTCTCCATACAGGGTTGTGGTTGTCAAGTGAAACACGTGGACATCACATGTTGAATGTAGTCCGCCCATATAGCCTCCAAGATAAATGGTGGTCTGAAATTCTTCCAAACTGTCATGTCATTCCAGGATGGAAGCTTGCTTTCTCTTGTATGTTGTTTTTGCTTTCTTTTATGCCTCGTACAAAAAATCACGCAACATATATGTAACCAATAAATTATTTGTTGGCAAATGAAAAATAAAATTTAAATATTTGAAATAAAAAAATTATCAGAAAAAATTTGTAAAAGGAAAATTTCTGTAATTTTAATAAACTAACCAAATTAACATAATAAAAAAATAGTTAAGTTGATACTAACCTTAAACCTTAAAAACCATGCATTGATCTACGGTTTCCATTTAAGATGTTTGTAAACTTGGCTCTATTAAACAATGGAATTTTCATTGATGATTTAAAGGTCAATATTATTGTTCTTGTAGCCTCAATGTTTGTAAATCTGAAATTATATTTGTTGAATAAAATTATTTTAATAAACTTATTAAACATGTCATTGTGAAAACATGAAAATTATTTTTACATTGAAAGGCCATCATTCCACTAAGCATTGTACTTGTAGGTAAATGGATCCCGCTGTGAAGGGACCCCCCTCGACGTTACGACATCACATTCAATAATCCCGCATCGTGAGTCGATACATGTGCCTCGGGTGCTTGTTCTTGGTTGGCACCTAATGACTCATGGCCGTCAACATCACTACTAGAAGAACTAGCAGCGATCATGTCCTCACGACGTGCAATAGACTTTCCTCATGGCATCTACACAAATTAACAGAAAAAATTAAGAGATTTCTATTTAAAAAACAATTGGCAGCACCTCCCTTATACGGGAGGCTAACAAAAAAATTTAAACCTGTAAATACACAACATGTATGCCACAAACCAGTTAATTTTATTCAATTTCTTCCAACAAATTCGAATAACTCAATTTCACACAAATTCTCATTTTTGAAGTGGTAATATATTTAATCCTTAATTTACAAAAAATTAATCTACATTAACAAAAATTAATAATTAATAATTAAAATTAATCCTACACATTTAATTGAAATTGAACAACAAAATCAAAAAAAAAAAACTAAAATTCTTCAAAATAATGAAAAAATTATTCAAATAACAACTAAAGTTCAACATAAAATTGAACAAAAATAATGATAAAAAAAAAACACAAATAAAGAAGAAAAAGGAATGAAAAATTCATACCTTTATGGTGTGCTTAGTGTCGGCTGAGAATTATATTAAAAAAAAGGAGAAAAACAAAATAAATGAAAAGGGATTGTTAAAAAAACTTGAAAAATAGAAAAATAAGGAGAAAAATAAAGAAAGACAACATACCTTAGGATGAGAAAAATAGAGAGAGGATGAAAGAAGTATAATGAAGAAGATGAAGTGATGTCTGTTATGCTTATGGTCTTTTATATTAGGTTTTGCGGGCGGAATATTAAACATTAAAATTTTTGTCAATGATTTTATCAGTGAAGTAAAATAAAATTTTCAATTCGCACAAAAAATTTCAAAAACCCCTCTGAATATTACTAATAGCTTTTCATTCCATCAAGGATTTTGTCGGTAAAAGAGTAAACAGTTAACAGTCAGAAAGAGCATTAATTACCAGTGCCTTGAAATTCCTATTCCATCAGTGATTCCGTCAGGGCTTGTGTACCACAATAAAAAAAAAAAAAGCATTAATTTTCAGTACGTTGGAATTTTCATTCCGTCGATGATTCTATTGGTAAAAAAAGCATTAATTATCACCACCTTGATAAGTGAAAAATGCCTTAAGAAGTGATTAGTTCTCATCGCCACTGGAATATACCGATAGACACATTATGTCGGTATATCCATGTGTAATTAATACGATGAACAGTGACAGAGAGAAAGGAAACAATTCCCTTTGTCTTTGGAATATATCGATGTACAAATCCCGTCAGGTATTTCCATCAGTGTAAAATAATATCTGATGCCATATTGTATTTGTATTTTCTATTTATCCATCTTGCAAATACTTAAATTCACAGTTATACGCACAACACAATAACACATGTTTACATCATAATAATAACATAAATATTTCCATGTCATTCAATAAATTTTTTGTCCATAAATATTACATTATATTTTATGGCATTACAAATTTATGTTGTGGAAATTAATGCAAATTATCTTCTTCTTCGCCAATTAACTCATCCTCATCTCTATCACAATCTTCTACGTTGATTTTATCGCTATAATCATCTTCATTGACTTGTATATATCCGTTGGAGCTCAAAACATTATTTAATTCCTTAGCGTCAACATCAACAAAAATATTATCAGTGATGTGAAAATATGAATTTCCTTCTAAGTCATTAGAAGGAGCAATTAGATATGGATCAATTAACTCACTAAGTTGAAAGACATCATTCATCCTTCTCATCTTGAACAACCCCGATACAACCCCTGGGTTTGGTTTTCATTACGGATAACCAATCAACTCTTGAACGATCCTTTCTAAAGGAAAGAATGTATGTGTAATAAACTTGTTGGCATTGCTTGGTGAAAATAAAGACATCATCGACGTTGCAGAGTCTAGCATTTGAACTAATTTTGGCCAAACCATGATGGGGATCTACTATGATTCCTCTATCAATGGTGTCATACTAATAGCATTTGAATAAATAAAAACTATATTTTGTTCGCTATGATATTGCAATTCAATTATCTTCCTAACTTCTCAAAATAGTCAACTCCAAACTCATTAGAAGTCAATCCCTTAACACAAACCTAATTGTTATATATCTTTCTACCATTCTCATATTCTTTAGTATGAAACACATGTTCATTGATGAAATACTCGTTGTAGCACTTCACCTTTCTTTCAGGACCTGAACTTAGTAAAGACAAAGTAACACTAGCATTCCTTCCCAATTAATAAACCTGACACATGAAGTACAATCATGTATAGTTAACGAGAAATGTGTGATAAAATTAAGTATCCTGAAAGATAAGAATAATTAAACAGTACTTACATGTGTTCTGAACCATGTGGAAAATTGTTCATCTTATAATCGAAAGATTTGGGATTCAATCAGTTGTGAGTCTTAGGATAGTAAATATTAACGATGTTTCCTAAGAGAAATTCAACAATGTATTAGTTTAAGATAAAATAAGAGACAAATTGTTCAAAAATATTACTGAATAAAAGGTCTCAGTTCATCGCAGTTAAATAGCACATAATTATTGATATTATTTAACAATTCTATCATAATCAGCCTCATTCAGCCCATAATCCGACTTGATAGTGAATACATGTGCAACAATCGATAATTTACTATGATTTGTGCAACTATCTCATAATGGTTCGTCGAAATCTTTCAAAAGATCAAAAAACCTAGTAGCGTCTGTATTAGATTCTTCATCTATAATTGGACATTGATCAGCATGATCCTGATTCATTCTCATCGCATTCATAACCATATTCCTATAAGGATTACTATTGTCATATACAACTCCATGCATGTTGCTAACTCTAGAAGTTGACTCAACCATCCTTTCTACCATGGTAACGTGAGGAATATATGGTTCTCCGTGAACCCTTTTTGTAGAAGATGCATCATGATGAAATCTGGATTGATAAATTTTTTATTCTTACACTTTTTGCATGGACATCTAATACCACCTCCATTAATATTTCTCGGATTAGATAGTGCATAATTAATAAAACTCTAAACCTCATTACAATAATCCATCCTCCGCAACCTCTGGGGTGAATCTCGATACATCTATAAAAGATCATCCATTACTTATACAAAACCTATTTAAATAATGATGAGAATATGTATTAATTAACTACAGTAACTAAACAAATTTGCAAAAATATTGGTTTAACTCATTCTTATTCAATCTATTTTAATAGTTCTCTTAATTCATTATCAATTATATATCTACATAAATTCAAATTTCAACACATTTACTAAAAATTACAAATCAGAAATAAAATTGACAAAATATAAAAACAAACCCGTTAAATAAGCCATTATTTATTTCATCACAAAACACTAAAATAAAAAATTCGACATAAGTTCAATCAATTTATTAACAAATATAATTTTACAAAATCTAAAACAAACCATAACATGTACAAATCATAAATCCATACAAAAAAATTATATGAGAAAAAACTATAAAACAAGTAAATACCCAAACAAAATACATATACTACAACAATATACAAAAAAAATTAACATTTAAAAATTGTGTTCAAATAAAGAAAAATGATAGATTTGCTTACTTAAGGTGGAGATTCCTAAAAAATTAGAATCAAAACACGGATGTTGACAAACAGAGTATTGTGGTGGCCGAATTTGTTGTGGGAGGTTAAATTATATTGCGATTGAGGGGGTGGTTATTTGTTGCAAAAAAAATACATAAGGAAGAAGCAGAAATAGGGGAGAAGGAGAGGAGGGTCAATCTCCAAGTCATAAATTTAATATTACGGATGAATTTACCGACTGAATTATTCTGTTGGGCATTTCATCGGACATTCTATCGGTAAAACGTGTCACATCACCATATAATTTGCCTTTTTTAGTCCCACTGTAATATCATTCATAATTCTATCGGTAGATACCGAGAGATTATTTTTGTCAGTATATTTATGGATGAATTTTATCATCAGGTTTATTCTATTGGTAAAGTCATCGGTAAAAGTTACATGTCATCGTACTTTTTTTACTTTTTTATTCCTTTTTTTCCCACTGCAATTCTGTTGGTATATACCGACAAAAATATTTTATTGCTATATACCGAGAGATATAACGATGGAAAATTTTGTCAATAAAATTCACTGCAATATACCGACAGAACAATTCCGTCGATAATTCTGTTTGTATTCGTCTAATTTCTAATAATGAAATATGGTATTTTCCTTTTTTAGGGCTAATGAGTTTGTGGGTTTTAAAGTCAGGTTTGGATCATTAAATTGCATTATAATCTATCATACCTTTCTTTTAATTACAAGCTAAATAATAAACAACAAAAATATTTCTTTCAAAAAAAATTAAATTACATATGGCCAAGTCTCTCAAAAATAAATTATATTTGTATATTTTATTATATTAAAAAATCATAAAAATAGGCTTTTTATTCTTACATGGATTTTTGGATTTAGTAACTAGTTTACTAAAATCACGAGAACTTAGGCTACATTTTAAAAATATATATAAAAAAAACTCTAGAATGGTTAAGTTTTAACCTGATAGGATAAGGACCTTACCAATAAGAACTTTTCTTAAACCTTAGACATACCAAAAGTTAGAAAACACAACAATACCTTAGTTTATATCAAACAAACAAACAATGCAACTTACCTTAGGTAGGGTATACTAGGAGTGATGGGTATTCCCTATACACAATAAATCCTCTTATCTAAACTCTGAAACCAATTAGGATTCATAGTGACCAAAATACTAGATAACGACTTCATCCTTTTTTATTGATAAAAAACAAGAATTTCTTGTTCTTTTCCCATCACCGGAGAGATCCCGAACTAGGGGACAATCACCGTGATGTTGCGCACGTGCGACAGTATTTATGCTCTATTGCATTAAATTCATAATGCGTAGTTGATAACATTATATATTAGCTGATTCCAATAATCCATACGAAATCTCTAATTTGACAACTTATCTAAAATTAAACGTAACACATAATAAATTGAATTTATTTTCATATTCAACTATATCAAATCAAACTTAATTGATGATATTCATAGCTAATTTATCCTTACTTTAATCATAAATTCAATCTAAAAAATTATTTCCTTTCAACTAAATTATACATAATTTCACAGCAATGTAGTATGTTTACTTTTCTTGTAGGACTAAAAAAAAAGGGTTAGAGCGACGAGGGCAAAGGTATTAGCGATGGATCTTAAAGAAAAAAACATCCATAAAAGCTTAGAGATTATTATGGGTTTTATTTTTGGATGTTTTAAAGGAAAAAGAATAAGTGTTTATTAGGTTTTTTTAGAGAGATAAGGGTTGGGTAAATCAATTTAGAGAGAGAGAGAGAGAGAGAGTTGTTGCACGAGGGTTTTAATTTCATGACATTTCACTCTTCATAATCTGGATAGTATTATTGCTAGTTTTTTTAATTAAAAAAACATAATTGTGATTGTTCATGAATTTTTCTTATTTTAATGGTAAATTTGGTCCTTCTCGTGTCCTTATTTTTTTCTTTCATAATGAGATTCGTTAATTTTATCTATGCTAATTTCATCATAATCTCTATAATTTTTTATATTTTGTGAGCATTCGATCTACCAATTAATAGTGGATAATTCTCAATGATTAGTGCCACACGGTTGCACATGTTGCCATTGGCATCATGAGGACAAATGGCTGTAACAAGTAAAGAGTAAGGGATTACACTAAGATAAAATTAAAGCATGGGAATCAAATGCAGGACTGTCGGTCCAAATATTTCAACAGAAAATGTTCTATAGTTCCCTTGCACTGTTCCAAAGGGCAAGAGACATTCTTCATGGAGACATGTATGTGTGTAATCGAGTGAGTAAACAACCGTTTGCCTATGTAGTTTTAAATCAAAAAACAACATGTACATGTTTTTAATTTGAACCAAAGTAAGTACTTTCCATCATGCATGTGGATACAAAAAAAAAACAATATCCCAGTTTATTCGTAGATGTCCACGAATGTGCTTGACTGGAAAGGGATCATTAGACGATAAAAGGCATGCATCTCTCCATTTTTATGTGACGATCTCCGTTCAACTCAAAGTTTCCGTCTCTGTTTAAAAGAAGAGCAAGAAAATCTCTGCGTTCAAAGTCCAACACTCTTTCCCCTAAATCCTGGGGTGCCCCTTGACACTGAGAAAAAGTGTGCTGTTTTGGAGAATGTGCAAAAATTCTCATCTGACCAGACAAGTACACTACCATACCATGCCAAGAGGAGGAAAACCTGAAAGCGACCCCTACATGGTGGTCTCATTTTGAACCAAAAAGTGCCCTTTTTTAAAAAAAGAAAACCATCCCATCCATGTTGAGGAGCTGAAAAGCTTTACCAACCTTGCATCCCACCTGGGCTCGATCGCTCCTTTCTAGACAGAGCTTGCTTGACCGACCAGCCTTTCTTCTCTTCTTCAAATGGTGAAGTCTCAAAACCTACGTACCTTCCATGACAAGGAAAGCATATACCTCAGTACTTGTACAAAACACAATTTCACTACACGATCGTCTGGAAAAAACGAGTTTATTTTTATGTTTCCGATTTCATGTCTTTAATCAAACACACGTTTGCACACTACTTTTCCTGAGGGGGGTTTCCTTGTCAGTCACGAACAAGGAATTAAAAGGGCATTTCATGGAATGATATTGCTCATTTCCACGAAAATTAATAAGCTTTCTCTGTCATCTTGTTCTTGTTTTGCCTAACGTTTTTGCTCCTTTTTTGAAATGTTCTGGTCCACATGGACATTGCTCGATAAGTTCATGGGGTCAAATGGAACCAATCCAATTTATATATCTATTTGTTTCTTCAAATCTTCAGTGGAAGAGTCAAGGGTCATAGATTCTGTGACCAGGCCATTAATTCTTTAAGAGAAAAGAAAACCATTGTTTATTTTCTTAAACTATTACAGTTAATTTCTCTCAACTTTATATTAATTTTTGTATATTTCACCTTTCTCCCATTTGAACTTGCCAAATATATGAGTTCATTAATTATATTATATAGTCTATGATAGGCAACAATGATGGCCTGTGACAAAGCATCGTGTAGAAAAGAGGAATGCTAAAAACAAGAGGAGAGGTATAATCCATTTGATTAGTTAATAAATTACATTCCCCATGCCATTAGGCACGTGTAGGATCATCAAAGAGATTGAAAACAAAAGGCTTTCCATGCTGGATTTGCTAAATTTCCGTTTCACAACAGTAGAAATATAAATAAAATGCAGGATCATCAAAGAAATATACTGGATTAAGCGGTCATGGCAGAAGCATAAAAGCAAAGAAAACCTAGCTAAATAAAATGTGTTGTATACATAGTGCCCCCCCAGGCTGCAACTTTTCCTTGCTTGGGCAGCTTAATCCACCTTTGCTTTACAAAGCTTTTGACTATGAGCCCTTAATTTTCACTTACTTTATGAGATCACAGGCAGAGTCCCCTCCCTCCCTCCCGTGTCCTCCATTTGCTTTTCCTGAATTTGATTGAAAAGAACTATATATTAATTAACAAAATTAAATAAAGGCACTAGATTTAAAGTTCTAAATTAAAATGACACTATACTTCAAACAATCACTAGTTTGATTCTTTTAATTAAGTAATAAAATCTTAGCGCATAGTAACAATGGGTTTGTATACATTCTAAATTTAAATAATTTTAATTTAAAGAATATATCTTAGAATTAATATAAATTTATTTTTTAAAGGCTAAAATTCTTGAATTAAAACTGCATAAATTTCTAGAATTTTTTTAACAAAATAGGCCATTTCCCTCCTCATATTTAACTTTCCTTCAATGATGTAACATTTCACCCCGCTTTAAGATATACTTATTGATGTGCACTTTAGGATTTGGAGGCATTAATACACTATTTATTTTTATGTTTTAAAAGCATTTTTGAAATAATTTAAATTTTTTTATTTTTTTCTTTAATTCAAATTAATATATTTTTTGGTGTTTTTAGATCATTTTGATGCGCTGATATCAAAAATAATTTTTTTAAAAATAAAAAATATATATTATTTTAATACATTTCCGAGTAAAAAACATTTTGAAAAGCAACCGCAATCACACTCACACTCCCAAATAAGCCCTTAGTTTCCAAGCCTCGGCGGCATTGCAAAGGGTAAATATGGAACAAGTTGGCCACCTTTGCCCAATGGTAAAAGGTTAATTATAACTTAGTCCCTCTAAGATTAGTTAATTACTTTTGATGGTTTTGAAAAACTATATATTTAATCTCAAATCATTTATAACTTTATCTTTTTTTTATCCATTTCATCTCCTTTCTCAATTTATTTTTCAGATATAGATTATGGGAAGAAAAAAAAGTAGATAAGATGAAAAAAATAATGAAGAAAAGGTACATTTTGCGGAGCAAAATACTACTAAGTTAAGTATGGTTAACACGAGTTAAATCATAATCATTTCATTATTTTCTATACTACAAGTACTAATTAATTTATTTTATCAAAATACAAGGATTAAGTTATATTTAAATCTAATGTATATATTATACCATTATTATTATTAATAATAATTACATATAATCTAAACCGGGAAAAACACTTTGCAAGTCCACAGTGTTTTTCCTTTTTTTCCCTTATTTGTGTGTGTGTATTACTATTACTTTTAATCGAAAGTGTGTGGGGGTGAACACTATGTAGTCGTAATGTTTACCCCTCATATTTTACTATAAATATACTGTTCACTGTTTTATATATATATATATATATACACACACACACACACATTTAAGAGGAAAATGTGTGAGGTTAACATTATGCAGCTGCACTGTTCACCTCTTGATCATGTTTTACTATAGACAACATTGTTTATTTTTTTTAAGTTTGCTATAAATTTAATAGGGGATATGAAACTCGATTGAGTTCATGGTCCAGGTTCACCCTAAATAAACTAAAGCGTGTGGGGTTAACACTATGCAGATGCATTGCTCACCCCCTCACATTTTATTGTGGACGACACCGGTCATTATTTTTTTTTAGGTTTTGCTATAAATTTAAGAGGAAAATGTGTGAGGTGAATATTGTACAACTACATTGTTCATCTCCTCATGTTTTACCGTAGATGACATTATTTACTCTTTTTTAGGTTTGCTATAAATTTAAAGGGGAAAATATTAAACTCAGTTGAGTTCATGATCTGGGTTCACCCAACAAGTTTTATTGTGAACGACATTGTTCACTTTTTTTTGTTTAAGAAAAAATATTTTCTTTTTTTGGTTTTTATTTTTTAAATATTAATATTAATCTTAATCTTATTTTTATTTATATTTAGATTAATATCTCTTTTCTCTTTTATGTTATTTAGAAAACCTATTTGAAATGACGATTATTTTTTAATTATGTATTTAATTTTTTAGGAGGTTTTCCTTATTAATCTATATTTTTTTAAATCTTTTATATAGATGAACTTTACTTTTCAAAATAAAAAGAAATTTATTTTCAAATAATATTTCTAATATATGCAGCCTTGCATATTATTTTTTTACTTTTATTTTATTCAAACAATTTAATGTATGTGTCTATTTTTATTATTGTTTGATTGAATAAAAAATTATTTTAATTAACAAATTTAGCAAACATAACCGTGTAAATGTCACATCTTGTGAAATTAAATATCTTGATCTATACTTGTCTCTTAATTTTTTCAATTTTTATTTTTAGTCATCATTTATGGTTTTTGTTTTTTCACTTATTAACATGCATAGTTTTCAATTTATTTGATTACATATATGTATAATTTCATTTTTTACTTAGAATTTTTTTAAATAGAAAAAAGTATTGAAAAGTCTATATATAAATTTTTTTGTTGAGAAAAAAATATTTAATCAGCGGTGAAGCACAAGTCAAATATCTAGTAATAAACTAAAAAGTGTGGTGCTTTTATTATGCATCAACTCACAAAACACTATTCATTTCAAATAGTATTTTTTTCTAAATCTATGTTTCGTTCTTTAATTTTATATTTTAACATTTGATTTATTAAAAATTAAATTTTATAATTTATTGTGATTTGTTTTATACATGGTTAGTTCAGTCTCATAACCCGTGTCACGGGTTTGACGGGTTAACTCGATTTTTTAATGTCTTTTCTTTAATTGGCATTTTCTTTTCAATTACATCCTTGAATATTAGGTTGATTAAGAATTAGGTTTCATGATTTATTTTGGTATGTTTTCTATAAAGTTATCTTGGTCTCATGACTTGAGTCATAGGTTTGGCAAGTTAATCCAATTGACTTGAGTTTTTTTGTCTTTTTCTAATTAATTTTTTTTTCAATTTCATCCCCTAACATTAAGTTGATTAAGAATTAGATTTCGTGATTTGTTTTGGTTTGCTTTCTATAATGTTATCCTAGTCTTATGATTCGAGTCACGTGTTTTGTGAGTTAACTCGAGTAGACTCAGATCGTTTTATTGTATCATGTTTTTAGATTGATTTTTTTTCTCATCTTTATCCTTCAACAATGAATTTATTGAAAATTGAGCTTCATAATTTGTTTTGA
>Ga0325411_1003701_pt1 | contig 17255 bp, 10 predicted proteins | sample PopdelMetagenome_13_FD_206181 | JGI IMG/M metagenome (GOLD analysis project Ga0325411, IMG submission 206181) | Populus deltoides microbial communities from Bellville, Georgia, United States - Xylem-PdIQD-R4 | ecosystem: Host-associated > Plants > Phyllosphere > Stem > Wood/Secondary xylem...
GGGGACAAAATCTGGCATATACAAAAGTTGAAGGAGGGTGAAATTAAAAAAACAATTATAATTTTATAAATTATTTTTATTTAAAAAATAGCAATAAAAAAATGAAGATTAAATCTGGTAAATAAAAAAATTGAAAGATAATGAAATTAAAAACAAACAATTTCATATATTATTTAAAATATAATAAATAACAGTAAAAAACTACTTACCAAAAATAGTAGATAAAAAATTTTTAAAAAATAATAACAATCAAAATAATAAAGATCATAATTAATATAAAAATTAAATTCTAAAGGGGTAAATTAAAAACAATATTCAAAACAAAAAAAAAATATATATATATATATACAGATCAAAATGATCAAAAACTAAATTTGATATAATCAATAAATTACAAAATATTTTTAAATTTTTTGCAACTTCTCGAAAATATTTCAGTCTAAAACAAAAAAAAATACTTTATTGAAAATCAAACCAATTTTTTATCTTGACCATAAAGTGTTTTTCATTAAGAAACCTTTATAATAATACAAGTATTAAAAATTTTTAAAAATTATTTTTATAAAATAAACAGACCTTAAACTTTTTATATAAAAAAATCATAATATCAAACTTAAGATCATCCCAATCTAATCCAAGAGTGGTATGCATTGGGCTTATTGGGTCATCTATGCCTTTTTAGAGCTCTCCCATTAGACATCATTCTGAGGGGTGTTAGGCCACCAGGATACCCTTGACTTATCTTGGAATGGCATGGAGATGCAAGCCTGGTTTAGGTCTTAGAAACCCGAGAGAGATTCAGGCCACAGTTAAGATGGCTTTAACAATCACCTGGACACGATTATAAGTATATTTTGAAATTATAGTAGTAATTATATTTTAAATATTTTTTTATTTATAAAAGTACTAAAATATTTTTTTTAAAAAAATTATTTTTAACATAGCAAATCAAAACAATTAAAAAAACTAACTTAAAAAGTAATGATAAAAAACAGAGAAATTTACTCCCGGACATGCCCTGGGTCTAGCCCGAGCCTCGTCAGCTATATTAAAAACTAGATGGCATGCCTGCGCGCTGCCACAGGCTTATGAAATAAATATGCTTGATGGTGTTATAGTTACAAATAAATATTAAAAAAAATAAAATCAACAAAGATAATTTTGAAAAAAATCATAATAAAAAATAAAACACAGAAAAAAACAGGAAAAAAACCCATGCAGGAAAACACTATAGCAATCCACATTGTTATGTGAGGAAAGCTACAGTGCTTGCCCCATATAATTTAACCTTATTTGTAATTCTAATTCTCAATCAGTTTAATATTAAAAAAATAAAATCAACAGGGACAATTTTAGAAAAAAAAACATAAAAAGAGGAAAAACACTATAGCAATACACGATAATTTGTGAGGAAAGCTACAATGACTTTCCCATATATTGTAATTGTAATTCTTAACCAACTTAATATTAAAAAAATAAAATCAACAAAGATCGTTTTGGAAAAAATTATAAAAAAATAAAAACAACAAAAAAACCATGTGGAGGAACACAGTAGTAATTTACAATGTCTTAAAGAAAAAAATTACAAAGCTAAATTCTCAACCAATTCTATATTAAAAAAATAAAATTGACGAGTACAATTTTGAACAAAATCATAAAAAAAAATCACGTGGGGAAACACTGTAGCAATCTACAGTGTTTTGTGAGAAAAGTTAGAACTGTAATTATCAACTAACTTAATATTAAAAAACAAATCGACAAATAATTTTGAAAAAAACCATAACAAAAAAATTATGTGGGGAAACACTATAGTAATTCACAATTTTTTTTTAATAAAAGTTACAAAACTAAATTTTTAACCAGCTAAATATTAAAAAAATAAAATCAACAAAGACAATTTTGTGGAAAAAAATGACAAAAATAGAAAAAAAAAATTAGGGGAAAAAACCAAAAAATAAAATCGATAAATAATTTTGAAAAAAATCATAAAAAAACTATATGGAGAAACACTATAGTAATTCATAGTGTTTTAAAGAAAAAATTATAAAACTAAATTCTTAACCAGTTTAATATTAAAAAATAAAATCGACAAAGATATTTTTGTAAAAAAACAAAAAAAACAAAAAAAACCCAAAAAAAATACTGTACCAATCCATAGTAACATGCGAAGAAAGCGACACCCCCACATGTTTTAAAATATTACTTAATTTGTGAAAAAAAAAGAAAAAAATCAGGAAAAAAACCAAAAAAAATAGAAGAGGAAAGCACTCTATTACTGTAGCTTCCCACACCTATTTTAGAGTATTGCTTAATACTAAAGAAATCGGACATGCCAGCAAGTCTCCAATCAAGCAAATACAAAGATGCATATTTGATAAGAAAAATGGAAAAAAAAAAAGGAAAGATCAGGAGATAGATCAAACAGACTGAAATCTACAGGGCATAGTCCAACTAAAAACAGAATAAAACCACAAACGTTTGATGACAATACATTTTAGATCATCGTTTCCTGTCAAAAATCAAATTTTTTCAAACAAAAAACTCAGCCCCCATTGTGACTGGGCAAAATTTATTTACTTTTTATTTAAAATTATTATTTCTTATATATTTAATTTTTTGATAAAAATAAACATTAAAAAATGAAAAAATATTTTAACATATTAAAAAGTATTTTAAAAATAATTATTACTACACTCCAAAATATCACATGAATAATAAAGAGTGATTTATAAATTTCTATGCCATCAAAACTAATTATTGGTCTTTTATAATAAAATATTTGAAAAAGTCTCCTGACGAGCATTAACCATCCTCAACTTGTAGTTTTTTTTTGTTTCAAAGATTCCCCGCCTCCTTTATATTAAAAAAACATTTAATTGACAAATTGATTAAATCATAAGAATATAAGATTTAAAATATATAAATAATTGTAAAATCCTTAAACAAATAATAAAATACCATCCGAGATGTATGTACTCTGATTAAAAAAAACTTCCCATACCGCTTATACATGCATCACTGCTCTCGTTTTTTTACCTCTCTCCACAGCAGAAAGAAAGGAAAACATCCCAGGAAACCCTCCCCTCCCCAAAATCCCTCTCTATATAGAACAGGTTATCAGGGTTTCTGTCTCTCAAATTCTCTCAATCATAAGAAAAAGAACTCAAACCTGATTTCTCTCGCCATTGTTTTCAATCCCCGTCTGGTACGCCCCTCTCAATATTTAGGGTTTACTAACCGGCTTTGTTTTCGTTGATTTTTTGTTATGCATTGAATGATTTTACCGATTCTGACAAGCAATATTGGTTGTGATTGGAGTATTTGTTTTCCAGTCGAGCTTTTCATCTTAGGTTTCCATTTTTAGAGTCTTGATTTGATTTTAGAGTTTGCTTGTTTCTTTAGTGTTACTGTTTAATTCCAATCCCAGGTTTTATGTTCTTGCGTTTTGATCGATTCTTTTTTGCGGATTTTTCATTATTTTATGGTTCTGGATGGTTTATGGCTATGAACCATTGTTGATATTTTTGTGTTTTGGTTTAATAATATCTTGGGGTTTTTATTTTTTGATTGTTTGTTTGATTTGTTTTGTTCAGCACTGCTAAACTGCACACACCTTTTTCTGTAACTACTGGTTTGGACTTGGATTGATGTTTTTGTTCTGCAAAAAGGATTGAAAAGATCGGCATTATGATGAGCGCATTGAGCGGGGTCGAGTCTTTCACTTTTTAATTCGTGGGTGAGGGTTTTGATAATCTTCTTTATGTTTTAACAGAAGATTCATTATGAGTAAGGATCGCAAGACTACCGAACTTGAGGAGGGATGGGAATATATGCAGAATGGGATCTCAAAGCTGAAAGGGATCCTGGATGGATCACTAGAGCAATTCAGCTCTGAAGAATATATGATGCTTTACACGTATATTTCCTTTTCTTTTTTATTAACGTTGTTTTGATGAAATGGTTAGAAGATTTTTGCAAATGTTCTAATCTTTCTTTATTGTCAACACTTCAGAACTATCTACAATATGTGTACTCAGAAGCCACCAAATGACTATTCTCAACAGCTTTATGACAAGTATAGGGAAGCTTTTCAAGTATATATTAACTCCACGGTGAGGAGGATTGGCATCTGTTTTTCTCTCTTCAATTTGCTGTTTGATCCATGTTTATCAGTTAGCATCTTGCAAGTACAACCGCTTTCCTCAAGACATTGTTATTGCCAATGTCTGCATTGTATGATTCGCTGGATAAGGTCTTTTCTTTCCATTTACAATGCAAAAAAGTAAAGCTACAAAACAATGATGTCTGGTGATGTTAGTTCTAAATCAACAGCTGTTTGGTGCAGTGTACAATGAGTTATTTTGTTATGCCATGTTGCATCTATCACTGCAATATAAAACTCTCTTCAGTTCAATGATCTTGTGAATTGAGGGTGGGGTATGGGTGGTTTGTTCTTGCAGTGTATCCCTGGGTTTTAGTTTTATTTATTAAAGAAGTTTCAGCAGTATCGTTTTATCAATGACCAGTTTGTTTTGCTTATCCTAATGAATAATTCAATTTTTTGGCCTTTTTTACTGTTTAACATTCATAGTTCTGTTTTCCTTGTCAGGTATTACCATCAATAAGGGAGAAACATGATGAGTTTATGCTGAGGGAGCTTGTAAAAAGATGGGTTAATCATAAAATTATGGTTAGGTGGTTGTCACGCTTCTTCAATTATCTTGACCGTTACTTCATTGCTCGGAGGTCACTTCCACCACTTAATGAAGTTGGACTGACTTGCTTCCGTGATCTGGTTTGCTAATTCCTTTGACTGCTTCATTTTCTCTAACCATCATTTGGATTACTCATTTTCCCGTTTCAGAGATAATTTAAATGATTTTGTTATCAATTTTCATTTTTTCAGGTTTATCAGGAAGTGCATAGTCAAGCCAAGGATGCTGTGCTTGATGTGGTAAGCTACTTGAACTTTTTTGCTTCTTTAGGCAGTGAGATTCAATTCCTCTTTCTAATAACAAAGTTGAAATTATTGTATGTTGGCCAGATTGGTAAAGAACGTGATGGGGAACAGATAGACAGAGCACTGCTAAAGAATGTTTTAGATATATACGTTGAGATTGGAATGTCACAAATGGATCATTATGCAGATGATTTTGAAGCACACATGCTTCAAGGTACTGGTGCTTACTATTCTGTTAAAGCAGCAAACTGGATTCGAGAGGATTCTTGTCCAGATTACATGATAAAGGCAAGAACTTATTTGCATGGGTCTTTCTAGTTGTTTTATGATTAACATTTTTTATCCTAAACACTGTTTGTGGACATGCAGGCTGAGGAATGCTTGAAGAGAGAGAGAGATAGAGTTTCTCACTACTTGCATTCAAGCAGTGAGATAAAATTAGTGGAGGTTAGTTGGCTACATATCACATGCACGGGATTATTGGTTTCTTCCTTTTCTGTGCTGGAAAATATGTATTTGCTCATTTATCATACCTGTTTTCACATATACCATGTGTTATGCAAATACATATCTTTGTTTTGATTACATGCTGTGTCTCTGCCTAATGGTAATCAGCTAACTAAACTTTTTTAAGCTATAAAATAAAAATTTATCTCATCTTGTTCCCTGTCCCTGTATTTGCTGTTTAGCACACTTGGGGAGGACAAGGAATCTTGCTATTATTCCTTTTACTTGGATGCCATGACCTTACTGTATTGGGTTTTTTTTTTTTTTATGAATAGATTGTAGACTAATAAACAGCGACATGTAATGTAGAAAGTGCAACATGAGTTATTGGTGGTCAATGCAAATCAACTGCTAGAGAAGGAACATTCTGGAGTTCGTGCATTGCTCAGAGATGACAAGGTAAATGGTGGTTTGGCGTTGCTTCAAGTCCTGATTCTTAGTGGTCATTGTGTCATATACTGCAAATAATAATATATTCTCGGTTACGCCTTGTCAGGTGGAAGATCTATCCAGGATGTTTAGGCTTTATCATAAGGTTACCCGTGGCTTGGAACCTGTTTCTAATGTATTCAAGCAGGTTGGTTGACATCCTCTGTTTTTGCTATTTTGCTACCAAAAGAGCCCTTTTATCATGTATTTTTTTTTTATTACTGATCCTTCCCACAATTGTCAACAACCTACCCTCTTTTTGTGCTTTGGATAGCATATTACTGCTGAAGGAACAGCCTTGATCCAGCAGGCAGAAGACGCTGCGAGTAGCCAGGTTTGTTGCGGTGATTTTATTCTTTGCACTGCTTGATCTAAATTGGCATTTTAGCTGCTTGCTACATGTGTTAAAATTATATTATGTGCGGTCACCAAGAGTTTTTGCATTTTTCATGTAATTTTGACCATTCTTATCAGCACTATAGTAGTTGGGGGAGGACAACATTAGTCTTGTAGTTATAATATTGTCTTTTACATTTCCGCTGACTCTTTTTTATGGTTATACGGGAAAACATTTAGAGCTGTTACTCTTGAGGTTGTAATGCCGACTCCATATTTCCACAGCTATTTTTTAATAATGCAACTTCAGATTCAATATATATATATATATATATATTTAGAAATAAGTTAGATGTATCTTTTTTTCAATTGTTAATTGTGGTGCTGAAGGTGGTTTTGTGCTTCCACAGGCTGCAAATGGTGGTGTTCAGGAACAAGTAAATCTTTTGCCTTCTATGTTTTAGATACCTATTGATAATTGGGAAGGTCAAATAATTGACTTGATGGATTGATTTCAGGTTCTCATTCGAAAGATAATTGAGCTGCATGATAAATACATGACTTATGTGACTGCTTGTTTTCAAAACCACACATTGTTTCACAAGGTTGGTGGCAGACAACATATTCCGGCTCTTCAAGTTTTGTTTTGTCATTTTGTCTGACATATTTGTCCTCCTTTTTGGGTTGTTAAATAGGCCATGAAAGAGGCTTTTGAGATCTTTTGCAATAAAACAGTTGCTGGGAGCTCAAGTGCTGAACTACTGGCAACCTTTTGTGACACTATCCTCCGAAAGGGTGGAAGTGAGAAACTAAGTGACGAAGCCATTGAAGAAACACTGGAGAAGGTGACCTTGCAAAGGATTTTAATTAATTTGTAAATCATTATAATGTAGTCCGATGGATTTTTCGGGGTGATATATTGAGACCTATTACTGATTATGGCTTTGAATTGTGGTGGATTTCTGTAGGTGGTTAAGCTGCTTGCATTTATTAGTGACAAGGACCTTTTTGCTGAATTTTATAGGTAGGACTGATCTCTGCCTTTCATTTCACATGTTTGTTGTTTGTACCGTTTCTTATTTAGTCATTAGTATACTTGATTTATATTCTTTTTTTTTTCTTTTTCCAGGAAAAAACTTGCCCGTCGACTTCTTTTTGATCGGAGTGCTAACGATGAACATGAAAGGAGTATACTGTCAAAATTGAAGCAGCAATGTGGTGGACAATTTACCTCAAAGATGGAAGGAATGGTGAGCTGGGGGCACTGGTATAATGTTTGTCAATGTGTCCATGTAACTGTGGTGATAAATTGTCTCTTTTGTGTTTCTTTTCCAGGTCACAGATTTGCAATTGGCAAAGGAACATCAGTCCAGCTTTGATGAGTATCTTGCCAATAACCCATCCACACGTCCGGGGATTGATTTGCAAGTAAATGTTCTCACAACTGGGTACTGGCCAACGTATAAATCCTCTGATATCAACCTACCTGCAGAAATGGTAAGGATTTACGTTTTCATATTAGACAGTAGGGTTTTTTCTGTATTTGTGATGTAATGGTAATCTGGCAGAAAATCAAAAACAGAATTTCTTTTCCTTTTTCTTCAAAATGAACATTTTGGAACCTTTTGTTTCAGGCTAGGGGAGTGGAAGTTTTCAAGGAGTTCTATGACCTGAAGAGCAAGCACAGAAAACTAACATGGATTTACTCTTTGGGATCTTGCCACATTAATGCCAAGTTTGACCAAAAAACTATTGAGCTGGTTGTGACGACCTACCAGGTACGGTATCAAACCTACCTTTGTAGGATAGTGGAGGGATGATTTGCATATATTTTTCCATCATTATTGGATTGAGATGTTTGGTTCTGATTATTTGATTCCTGTCTATCTTCTACAGGCTTGTCTCCTGATGCTTTTTAATACTTCAGACAAACTCAGTTACTCAGAGATTATGACCCAGTCAAACTTGAGTGATGATGACTTGCCTAGATTGCTTCATTCCCTGTCATGTGGCAAGTATAAAATCCTTAGCAAGGAGCCAAACACAAAGACTGTTAACCAAAATGATTACTTTGAGTTCAATCACAAGTTCAATGATAGGATGAGGAGGATCAAGGTCTGATATTCTCTTGACACTCTCTACTGTCAATTATATTTTGATGTTTTACTACGTCATTGACACTATTGCCCTCTCATATTTGGGGTTGGGGTTTATACTCTGGATATTAAATACTTGAAATGGTGCAACTTAGGTTCCTCTTCCACTTGTTGATGAAAGAAAGAAGGTTGTTGAAGATGTCGACAAAGACAGACGGTATGCTATTGATGCTGCAATTGTGCGCATCATGAAGAGTCGGAAAGTGCTGGGTCATCAACAGCTTGTCTCGGAGTGTGTTGAGCAGTTGAATCTCATGTTCAAGGTATGGCATACACTTCCCTTCAAATTTAGCAGACAAAGTTTAGAGAAACTGACAAATATAATGGGAGGATCTGGGGCCTGTGTTTAATTTTATGACTCGTATCAAGATTAGAAAATGCTATAGCCCTGTTGGTCCGGTGAGGGGATTGCTTTCAAGAAAATCTTACTTTCTGGTTCTTAGATAGAGTGGATGCTCTTATGAATTAATAGAACCCTGACATTTGCAAGCATGATACCTGTAGATAGAACATGAGTTTTTCTACTCTGCTATGATACTTCTTTCTGAATATGCGTAGTTAGCCTTTTTTGAAAAATCCACCTAAATCTCACCGGGTGAGGATTAGGAGGCTAGTAGCATTGCTGCTGTCAATAAAAAGATATCGAGGGGTATCCTCAATATTGGAAGACCTTTTCTTTTATGCAATCTACATATCCTTGTATGATAACCGATGGATTGTAATATGCAGCCTGACATTAAAGCTATCAAGAAGCGGATAGAAGATCTGATCTCCCGAGATTATTTAGAAAGAGACAAGGAAAACCCAAACATGTTTAAGTACCTGGCTTGATTTTTGCTTAAAAGGAGCTGAAAGGGAGTATACAGTTGCAGTTATTCAGATTAATCAATGTAAATGGTGTAGTTGCAATTGCCTTTAGTCATTACACAAAAAATGAGAATACAGGGTCAGGATTGTTGTACATTTTCTCCTCAATGCAGCCAGCTTTCTGCAGTGGTCTCATCTAACCCGCAGTTACTGAAGATCAATAGTAGGAAATATAACTTCTTATTGGCACAAGCTTGTTTGATGCCATATGCAATGTTGCCTTGCTATTACTACATTATCTCGTTGAAATATGGTAATTGCCCCATTTCGCTTTGATTTGCTATGTTGCACTATGGCACTGAAAAAAGTTAAATCTTACTCTACGGAGAATGCATCCTTTAGGAAAGCCTGTTATGATGATTGAAACTGCAATATGGTTTTCACAAGTGGATTTATTTTTTGAACGCGTAAAGGTGTTGCTGGTCCTGGATTTCGATTCAATTGTTTGTGCGTGTGTACAGGTTATGCTGTCAGGCATGTTGTATCATCCGATGGTGTAACCCTAGGCGGAGTTGCAATAATTCTCAAAATCGGGAGTCTTATGGAGGCTGAGATTCCGTGCTCTGTTTCTCTTTTCCTTAACGGCCGCCCTTTCTAGAACAGAAGTGCCAGATGTGGTAGTTGGCCCCTCCCCGAATACACTCCTCTTTCTTTCTTGGTTATGTATAGACCGCAAACAGTCTTTTTAGGTTTCTCTCAAAATTTAACGTGGCTTCTCTTCTTTCTGGTCCAGCCTTGTATATAATTTGTATTGAGCTAATTGACCTCATCCGAGTAAAATTGATCTGAGTTCCATGCGAGTACCGCCCCTCTCTCGTGGGAACTGCATTTTTATGAGACGATTAGGTACCCATCAATCCGTTCTTAAAATGGTTAATTGTCGTCTCTTCTAAAGGTATGCGTGAAACTTTTTCAGGTTTCCTCAATGCTTGCTCGTATTTGTTTTTCTTTTTGGAGGGGGGAATTAAAGGGATGGCGGTACAGTTGCAGGCCTGCCCCGGAACGAAACTGGCACTTAGTGTAGGTGATAGAGAAAAAAGGCTTGTAAATAATTTTAGCATGGGAAAACAAGAGAATTTATAGCGGTCCAAAATAGTCTTATGTTATTTTTTCGACTGGCTAGTCCAGAGTACAACGTTGGTAACCGCACACAGACACCTTCCAAGCATTACGTATTTTTCAAAATTGACGCTCCTCTACATGAATATACCTATATCTTCTTCCTCGCCCAGATCCGCTTTGAGTGAGCCTTTTTTTAAGATTGTCAAAGCACTAAAAGACGATTGATGCCATTCAAACTGATAGATGATGCCATTAGAGCTGCTGGAGCTCATCCAAGTCGGGTCTTGTTGGATAGTCAAAACCTCGAAGCACTGGCATGCGTTCCCAATCCTCTTCTGAATAAGCAGGGATGAACCAGCATCTCTTATCCACCCCAAACACCTGGCATAGAAAACAATAACTCGCCATTATGATCAGCTTTTCTCCTCTACATATCAAGTAGCGTGACAAATCATAGCAAACATGATCTGAATACCAAGAGTCTATTCAGGGACAGACACAAATAACTCTTAGTTTCTCAACTGTGATCATATGGTATGGAAAGCCAGTAATGAGGAAGCTTTAGAACCGTGTGAAGCATAGAACCATCCAAGTTTGAATCTTACATTAGGTCAACCTGCTTCTATGTGCAGTTTGACATGCAAGTGCCAGCAGCTTGGGAAATGTCAATGTCATCCCAATTGCAATAAACAGATACTAATCTAATAATTTCCCAAGTGAAAGGTGACCTCAACAAAATAACAACACGGGCTGGGATGAATGTCAGTACATATGGGGACATGAACAAGCCGTTTTCCATTTAAGGAATCAAATCATCAATTATGATGGAGAGCGGAACTGATTATGGAAATGTGTAATGGGAACACAAAGTGTATACCACGTTGCGATCCAAACCTCAATTTCAAGGAACAGTATGGTCCTTGCACGTTTGGAATTACTTCGTGAAAGTTCAAAAATATGCATGCAACTTGCGCAGGTTTTTTTCTGCTTTAGCAGTGCAAGTGCAGTGTAAAACCTCATTATACAATGAAATGGTTATAAATTGAAAGGTAAAAGAAATGATGAAGAAGCAAGCACACATACACAGTGATTAGATAAAGATTAATGGGAAGGACCGAAAATAACCTGTTCAAAGTTTTTCCTTCGACCAAGGTCATAACGCCATTTAGGATTGGTTTTCTTCTCGAATGCCTGAAAGTAAGAAAATGAACTTTTAATTACGGCACCAGATGAAAACCTCTGTAACATGTGAGGAAAGAAAAGAAGCAAACATAGCAAAAGGCATCACCTCAATGGTGGTGGTATTGCCTAATACCAACGATATGTGCATAACCAGGAAGCCCATAATACTCAGTGCAAATGATAAGTTCAAAACTGAAATAATCAAATGATAAAAGTAAGAAAAAAAGAAAAGGACACAGACAAGAAATGAAAATGGACAAAACAGACAGATTTCCCTCCAACTTACCAAATGTGACAAAAGTGGCAACAAGGGTTCCTGATGTTCCATTTATTACACCGTCAGTGAAAAATGCTATAAACAGCCTCAATAAGGATAAAGTGACAAGAGTTGTCAAGAGAAACGTGTAAAACTGCATAAGAAATAAGCAACAAAAACTAGATTGGGAGTTTGTTTCAGAGAAGAGGATATATTTATAGCATGATAAGATTAAAAATTTTAATAAAGAGAGGATGTAATAATTTATTAGCAATCAATGTATGTCGATATTCCACAATAGAGAAAACAGAGGAGGGGTTATAGGTGTGCACAAATGGCAAGAATGACCAGTGCTTTAGATGCATTTCAATGGCTATTTGCACCAGCCATCTGTAGATAATTTAGAGTACTTGCAAGAACCTATTAAAGAACACTATCTCAAGCATATGCCTCGCAGAACAGCAAAGGTATGAAATAGAGTCTTGAATTTGCAGTTATTCATGGAATAGAAAGTTATTTCCCCTGTTGGTGCTTGAAGTTGTGAGCCTTGCAACCCACAGAATGAAGGACAAAATGAAAAAAGAGAAAATGGTGAGGACATCATATAATCAATGGTCAGAGAGAGAGAGAGAGAGAGAGAGAGAGAGAGAGAGGAAGTCAGGTAAATTATTGAGGAAGGTGAGGGAAGATGAAGCAGCAGCTTTTACATGGAATCAGAAGTATAAAACTATTATGACATAATAATGTGATTTGGAACAAGTAAGATTATTTATCCAGTAGCTTTTAATACAGCTTCCAAGAGCAACACACACCTTCCAGGTGCCACAAGAATTTTACATTTACCTGTACAAGCTCCATCTTTCACCATGCCAATGATCAATTTCTTTATAGTCAAGCAATCTTTCTCACAAACATTTTTGTGATACTTTAGGATGTACATGTATGCTGTGAAGATATAGGCATACGATTGATACCATCAAAAGCAATTGTATCTTATTGTAAGTTGAGTAAAAAGATTTGATGAGTCAAGACAATGCTATATGCATATAAAACATTTCTCAGATGTTAATTTATGTTTTATGCATATAGAAAGTTGATTTCAAAATTGTTAAACCATGAATTAGCTGAACACAATGATAATTCCGTTCATTGAGATAAATAATCTGCATTCCCACTCTGGAATATGCATCAATATACCCAAGTTTCTTATGATAGTTAACATACCAAGAAAAGAAGGAAATACTTGTAGTTCAATGCCCCAACACAATTCACGACCCATACGCAATGATGGTCCATTTTCAATATACACCTTCCACCTGAAACAATTAACAAATGAAGCTACCTTTAGTTGAGATTAAACAGCAGCTAGGCTTCTAGAAAAGAAAACCATGTAGACCCAAAGAAGAAAAACTCACAAACAGAACAGTGATGGCAACGGGGAGGTTTAAACTGGTTGCATTTTCGACAGACTCGTAGTTGTGGATTAGCTGGCTCACCGAATGTAGCCGGTTGATTTAAACCTAAATCCGTGCCTTCATATCCTAATCCCACCAATGGATCAGCATCACCACTCTCCTCGTCTATTGATGGCTTCCAATTTGGCGGGACGCCACCAGGATCAGTTAGAACAGTAGTGAAGTAGCTCCATAATAGCATCACCAGCTACATAACCAAATCCCACTAATAGAAATTCAGTATTATAGAGTTCTTTTTACAGTTAATGGACAAACTCATTTTTAGATAGAGGACCACTACTATGTTCACCGAATAAGTTCACCAACATTATCCCACCCACTTAGATTGGTAGCTGGCTTGGCAGCCATTCATTGTGCACGGATGTTATCCAGCATACATGGAAGCCTGTGGCAGCCTGCCACAACTCGGTGGATGGTTAAGTGAAGTATTATGCTCATCAGTCTCCTTCCATATATGATGCTATACATGGGAGAGAAAGACAATTCTCCAAAGTCCCACAACTCAATAATCCAATACATCTCCTAAATTGTTCTCAATAGTAATAAGCCAGTTGACGACCATTAGCAAGCTGTTTGTTAAAAAAATACAGGAGATATTGAATTTAAGGTCAATTCCAATACATCTCCTGAATTGTTCTCAATATTAATAAGCCAGTTAACGACCATTAGCAAGCTGTTTGTTAAAAAAATACAGGAGGTATTGAATTTAAGGTCAATCCTACCCGATTGTATGGAAACTTGAGAAGATCAAGGAACCAACATGGAAGTCCTTTGTTTGGTCAGTAAGAACTAGAGGAAATTGAGTTCAGATATTACTTCTTTCAGCAAAACGAATCAACATGAATTGCATACGAGCTAACCGAAATTGAATCTATAACAGCCAAAACCCAAATTGCATATAAACTGATATGAAAATGCTAGACATGTATTTGTGTGGCTGCTAAAAAGCTGTTCTCAGTCGCCATGGTAGCTAACATTTAAAACCTGAAATAAATATCGCAATAAAGAATCTCACTTTGAAATCCATGTAAAGAGTTCCTTCGTATATGATAAACATTCTTAACACCGGCTCAATCTATGCATTGGTTGCTTACAATCCAAAGCAGGGTTATCATTTCTAGTATTAGCCTAAGAATTTAGCCTTTGCATGCAATAAAAACCACAACAACCATAAAACATCAACAGTAACAAAGAAAACATCAAAACCTTTTAAAAAAATGGAAGGACAGTGGAACTTACCAAGGAATGGAACAAAACCAAGACAAAGAAAGCGACAAAAGAATCCAGGCCACCATGAAAAAGAGCTGGACCATAATTAGCTACAACAATAACATAATATGTAACCCCAATTATGCCAAGCACTAATACTATCATGATGGAACCAAGAGCACGCAGTGCTGTACAAAACTTGAACACGTTCCATGCCATTACCGACTTTCCTGATTTCTGCATAATTTGGCTTCAATTCAACCTGAAGATTAGACTTTATAGATCAAATAATGGAGATGGGATGTGATTGGGTTTTATAGTCTTTCAAAATCCAGATGAAGACTTGATTTTTGGTTTTCAGGAGTGCCAAAATTTGAAATTTATGTTGTCTGAAAATGGTGCTCCGTTTGATGTTAAAGGAAGATGTAAGAGAGAGAAGAGAACATCTATGTGGACTCTGGGCATAATTATCATTGTTGTTGTTAAAAATGAGAGCTGCCTTTGACAACGAGTTTCATTGGGCTTCAGTTTTAGGTTTTGGTACTAAAGACAGCTCGTGAAGCAAGCAGCCTGTAAATGCTATTGGGATTTGCTTGCCGGTTGGGCTTTTCAAGACTTGTTTAAAAAGCAGACTTCAAACCTTAACAGATCGTTCTAGGAGTAAATTATATAATATATTCGTACCTCCTAGTTTTGAAAACTAAGTTAAAGAGTCCCTTTCTTTTTTAAAATAATTAGTTGTATTTTAAATCTATTTCCAATTTGATCCTTTTCTTCATGCTGTGCCCTTCTTATCCTGTTTTATTTTTAAGAAATATATATATAAAAAAAATAGAGCGTAAAAAATGGTTGAAGGACAAAATATTAAGGATTCTTGTAGATATGTAAGAATTATTTGTGATGGTGGGGATAAATAATTTTTTTTAAATATATCAAATAAAGTTTAATGGTAGAATTCAATTATAATAAGTGACTATAAGAGAGGAAAAATAAATATTTAATTTTGAAATAAACATGTTAAAGTTTCAAAAAAATTCTTTTAACATTTATCCTTTTAATCCATAATCAAATACAACCTTAGATTGGATTTGATTAAAAAAGAAAATGTCGGGATATAATACGAGATAAGATGTTCGTGACAAGACTAATTTGTATCTAGGGACAAGGAATAAATATTTAATTATATCTATATCCGATATTGAAGGTGAAAGTAGAATAGAATTAAAAAAAGCATATATTTTCATTTTGTCCTTGTTGTTGATGTTGATGTTATCTTCAGAATGTGTTATAGGTATTTTTTATTATAATTTCTTTTATATAATGTTAAATTTTTAAATATCTCCCACACAATAGGAAAAAATATATTTCCCACCACATTTTTCATATTTTTTATTTTTAATATTTCTTCCTCGAAAGAATTATGCTAGTTTAAACTAAAAAATGATATATAATAGCTCCCATATACATAAAATCACATAAAATTAGATTAGTAGGAAATAGAATTCTTATGGTATATTGTATAACGTGCAAGAATAATAAAATTAAACATGATAAGTTCAGACGATGAAAATTATTAAAAAAAAACATAATTTAAGAAAAAAAAAGAAACTGGACAGCCCATGTAAGCCTGGGCCATGACCCGACTTGCCCGGGCCTTAAGCTACGCCCGCCCATTTTCTTTTAGAGAGAGGGAGGGAGGGAGGAGATGCCATCCAGGACCATTACGTGATTCTAATTAAAAGGAGGTGTTTTTACAATGATAATTATTAATGCTGTAAGAAAATGCATCTAAGGATTTTTGATGTGTTGATAAATTATTATTTTCTTATAAAAACAGAGAGAATACATAACTTATGATTAGTAATTAAAATCGAGTTTAAAAGAAATAAAAGTTATTTGAATGTTTCATATCTCACGAGACACAGAAAGAGTCGGTGAGAAAGAATTAATGTTGCACCTTTCTTGGGGTAAAACTTTTTGTGCAGAAACATATCCTAAGAGTCAAATATAAAATGTTTTCTTCAGCTTGGAATTGATGGGTGGATTTAGTGCCCGTTTGTACTTTAAGATTATTTTTTATTTTAAAAGCATTAAATTAATATATATATATATATTTTATGAGCATTGATTTTTTTTTTAAGAGCATTAATATTAAAAATCGTAGCAAACACATATTTATAGTCACCGTCCTAGATTCACAGGATGCAGGTGTCATAAAACCAACAATGGTGGTTAATATGTGTTACTGGTACACACAAAGCACAATCTAGTGGTTTAATTTTTGCCGCTAAAAAGCAGGAGTGATGGTAAAAAACTTGAGATTTGCACAACATGTTTCAAAATTAAATTAAAGTATATATTTTTTATAAGATTCTAAAATAATCAAGGTTTTATTTATTTATTTGGACTTACAAAATGTATTTTTCAGGTTTCCTTGAATTAAAAAAAAAAAAAAACAAAACAAAGCACAATCTAGACATGTAAAATAATCTCTATCCAGTTCTATTATCAACGAGTAGACGACGTTACTATAATGAAGTTTAAAAGTAATTCATATTATAAATTTTACAACTTTACTGACCACGTTACTATTATTATTATTATTATTATTATTATTATGATTAAGAGTTCTTGTGAATTAAAAAAACACCCACATATCCTAACTATTAACTACTTATGCCCCTGATTTTTATTTCATTGCAATTAAATTTATTTCACGTGTTTTAAAATTCAGATAGGAATTAAGTTTCAAGAAAACCAGTAAATAAAATAACTGTTGAAGTAGAGTTACAAAATCGGGTTAATGGTCCGGGTGG
>Ga0325411_1003702_pt1 | contig 17253 bp, 7 predicted proteins | sample PopdelMetagenome_13_FD_206181 | JGI IMG/M metagenome (GOLD analysis project Ga0325411, IMG submission 206181) | Populus deltoides microbial communities from Bellville, Georgia, United States - Xylem-PdIQD-R4 | ecosystem: Host-associated > Plants > Phyllosphere > Stem > Wood/Secondary xylem...
CCCGCATAAATAAATTAGTCATATAAGAGATAGGTGAGAGATACACAAAAGGAGGTACCTTTTTCATGAGATCGAGATTTGTGCCCGTGGCAGAAGAGGAGGATGCCATTGCATAGACAAACTGTTTTCAGAGCTACCGGCTTCTTTTCTCTTTTTGGAGTGATGCCCGGAGAGAGTACAAGAGTTTATTACTGAGTGTTTTATACTGGTTTATTGCAGAGTTATAGACCCGACTTGGGGATTGACTCGATTTAAGGAATCTAGTTTCAGGTTACACAAATTGATCTAGATTAACCTGAATTAATTTGAAAAAATAAAATTTTTTTTATGTTTTAATATTTCATATGAAAAAAATTAAAAAACAATCTATATAAATATAAAATATACGTGTTATAAATGATGAAGTTTAAAAGATTATTTCAAAAAGTATTTTATTTCACATTGAAAAAACATAAATTTTTTTTCTTGTAAACATAGAGTATATATACTAAAAGACTTCAAATCTCACATTGAAAAAATAAAATATTTTTCTAATATTTATATAATAAACTTTGAAAAAAGTTAATAATTAACTAATATATATATATATATATATATATATATATATATATAAAGAATCTATAGTTAGGAGAAAAAATATATTTAAAAAAAAAATGTCTCAACTATGTTTTGTCAAGTTGTGCGGGTCACGGGTTATCTGGGTTTTTCTAGATTTTTGTTCATCCCGGTCTTTTATCTACTTGGCGGACCAGCCTGATTTTTTTTTCCCTGGCGTGTAACATTGGATCATGTATTATCAATTTGGTCAATTTTCACCTTAAATTACCATGTTTTGGATAAATTATAAGGTTGAGTTGGAAGCAAGACATTTAATGGCGCATGGAAATTTCCAAATCTAGATACAAAGGTTAGAGCCTGAGCATAATTGGTCTGTGTATAAAATGATTTCTAAGTGAAACTAGTAAACTTTGTTAGTAATTTTTGAATCATGTATTGACTCATGATATTTTTTTTATCAAGTAATATATTTAATTATGAATAATATCAATTTTAATGTGATTTTCATTTTATTTATATTACTCAATTTAAATAGATATTGTATCTATATTCATAGAGTACTAAGGTGTTTTGTCATATATCAAGCACTATAATGCTAATAAGGTGATCAATACCTATACGTACATGTGTTATATATATATATCAAAGATATGGACATCTAATTGTAGTGGGCTATGTATAATGGACCTTATATAATAAATAAATAATGATAATACAAAGATAATTGTGTTTGGAACTATAGTTAATCATAATGCTTCAATACTCATGAGGAGTAGACATCAAATTTAACATGGATTGTAGAAACATAAACTATAATGATGAGAGAGGCTTAGTGAATACATTAGTAACCTACTCAGTATAAGTAATTAATTAAGCTTGTGAGCTCCTTGTGAGCATAAATTTTCATAAATTTCATACGAGTATGAAAAACTGGATTTGCAGTTAAATAAGTGCCTCCTAAGTTATCACACATCATAAGAGATGAGATGTACCTGAAATATTAAGTTTATAAAGTAAATACTTGACCCATTATAGTTCTGCAACAGTATTAGTAATAGCTTTATATTCGACTTCTTTAAAAAAACAAGCAATAATACATTATTTACTAGATTTCTAAGAAATCAAGTTATAACTAGGAAAAATAACATAATCACTAGTAGACTTTCAAACATATACACTACTAACCTAAATAGAATCATTAAAACCATTGAGTGAGAAATCATTCTAACATGTCCAGTGCAACTCGGTGAACGAACTGCAACGTAGAAAACGCATGATATGGTTAGCTACCAACCAATGAACATCAATAGGAAGAATGTATGAATTGACATACTTTATTAACCTTAAAATAGATATCATCTCATGTGAAAATGAGTCGATCAAACCATATCATCAATATATGAGGTAGGCCAATATCAATAATGGTAAACTCAATATCTAAATGTATGATAAGAAGCTAAAAAAGGCAAGATTATTACTAGTAGTAAAATACCACCAACACAAACTAAAAGGAATACCATATCCTTAGAACAATGGAGAATGAACAAGAAAGTATTAACTTTAAAGTTATTAAATTCTTAGAAAAGAATCAAGAACCGACGAAGACGACCAAACCATGTATGAGATGCTTATTTCAAACCATAAAAAATGTCCAAGTTTGCAAGCATGATTTGGGAACTATGGATCAAAAAAGCTAATAGGCTAAGTCATAAACACATTTGTATCAAAAAATTTATTAAGGAAAGCACTATACACATTGAGTTGATATATTGACCAACCATGAGTAACACCGATACTAAGCATTATCCAAATAGTATAAGGCTTCATAATTGGAAAAAATGTCTCCTGAAAATTAACTTTTTCTTACTAATAATAGCCATTGGCTATTAATTATGGTTTGTAGCACTCAAAGTTCCTATTTGTCTTGTATTTAATCTTATATACCTATTTATAGTATACCACATTCATAGTCGAATCATATGGCATCAAAGACAATGTTATTAAAGGCTAAAGTATAAATTTTTATAGTTATATTAGATTGCCAATTAGGATATTATTTTGCCTTAGTAAACTCTAATTTTTTGAATGAAGTTCCAAGACCTTATTGTATTGTTTTTGGATAGTTAGAAAAGATATTGAAGAAATAAATGATGTAGTAATTAGGTTAAGACCAATAAGAAGATTTAGGTCAGGAATGATAAACAATAACAATGAGGACATATGTGAGCAAAAAACAACACAATGAGAGAAATGTTAGGGGGATGTAGAAGGCCAAGAGGAAGAAGGGATGACTTCGAACATGTTGGTATTTGTTGTGAAATAGATAGAGATGAGACAAACTAAGGGGGGGGATTATGGAATTATTTGGATAGTGGTAGAATAATGCAATTTGTAGATGTAGAGGTTGGCTTTAAAGATGATTAAAAAAGGAAAACATTATTTGGTATTGAAAAATATAAAATGTCATAACTCAATTTTAGGTTTGCCCCAAAATTTCCTTTTTCTTTTTAAAAAATTCAAAAAATGAAATAAAAAACAACAAAAATGGCAATTTTGCAAAAACATGCTGAGAAGGGTTTTAAATGCACTAGAGTTTAAGAGAAAATTAAGATCTCAATTATACCACATTGTACTCAAGACTGAAAAGATAATGCAAATTCAAGGTTAAATTAAATGATTATTGGATGATTTTGCATAAAAGATAAGTATGAGGACTTAATTAGATTTTTTAATAGGACAATTTTATTTAATCATAGGCCCAATTAAAGATTTAATTAATTTTAAGAGTTAATTCTAGTCAAATTTAAAGATTTAACTAAGTGCAGTGATTTAATTATACTTTTAATGAGTCAAATTAATTTTATTAGGAGTTTAATTGGTGAAAATAATTAAGTGTAGAGGTCTAATTTGGACTTAATTAAAAAAATTAGAATATTAAAGGACCATATTTAATTTTTTTAAGCTCAATCGAATGAGATCAAAGATAAAATTGCAAGCAATTAGAAGCTTAAAGCTCAATTAAGGGTCAAATTGAAGAATTTTAAAATAAATAAACACTTTGTAAAAATCACATAAATTTAAAGTTCCAATCAAAGAAGGTCAAGGGTAAAATTGTAAGGAATCTAAAAGATTAAGGTTGATTGGAGATTCCATTACAAAGTCCCAAAGGTTTAACAATCAAATTTTAAAATACCATAATTTCATTATTCATTGTCTTCTTTCCATTAAAACAAGATAGATGACCAAGTACTCACCTTTCAACCCTAATTTCTCCCTCACCCCTTCACAATGCCACACAAATCTTATGTCAACTTATACCATAGTATTTGTACTTCATTCTATGTTAAAATTCCATCTTTAAAGACACTAAAAACACTTGTAGATTCTCTCCCAAAAACACTACCCAACATTGTTCTGCCTATAAAAACACTTTTGATCCTTCATTTGTTAGTTGGAAAGCAATACAAGTTTTTGTCCATACGACACAAATCTTATGCCAACTTATACCCTTTGTTTTTGCATCATTATAAGACAAAATTACAGCTCTAAAAGCACTAAAAACACTTGTATATTCTCTCTAAAAAACAAACCTAGCACTATTTTAATTGTAAAAATAGTCTCGGTCCTCCTTTTGTAAGTTGCAAAGCATAACAAGATTTTATCCTTAGCTTCAATGATGACTGAGATCTATTCTCCAACATTAAGGGTTGAGATCCCATTAATACATAAGCCCTAAAGCCTCCCCATTTATCCTATAAAAACCCCACAGAACCCTAACCTAAACAACCTCGATAAAGATGAACACTACCATAAAAAAACCGCCATAAACAGACCTCTCAGCTATGAAAACTTCAACCAAAACACCTTAAAATAGACCCCAAACTATACAAAGCCTCAACCACTAAAACATCATATAAACAACCATCTTTCATACTAGAAAATCTCATTTCCAAGCCACCCAAAGACAGGCCTCAAATCATCACAAAACAACCTTTACAAGCAGTGGCAGTAACACTCAACTATGAAGAAAGAACAAAAGCAGAGATCTATTTGTAGCCATGCTAATGGAGGATCCGAGAAGGGATGTAGTAGTTTAAGATCTTATAAACTTTTCTCTCACCAGTAGCAACATTAAAATACAACAGTAGGGAGAAGAGACAGATCTAGACTAAAAAACATGAAGAAAACTGAAACTTCAACAGAGCAGAACTCCTTATACAAGTGTCTATTTGTTACACCATTCATGGGGAATCAAAGAGGAGATAAAGGAGTTTTAGATTTACACGGTGCTCCTCCTCTAATTGTAACAACACATGATTCCATATATTAGCAGCGATGGTAATGGTGGTACACACACCGTCGTTGATCCAGCAACCCCTTCAACATAATTCCAGTATTTACTGGACGTGTCAAACACGTTGAAAGGTTGATTCATAACCTTAAATTATTTTTTTTGATAAATTGCTAAAATATGTTGAATTTTAGGATAAATTGCTCAAATATTGTGAATTTTGGGATAAATTGCTCATTGTTGTCTATATTCTTGGACTGCTTGGATATTATTGGTTTGGATTGATGTGTGTTTTTAGTTTGAAATTATTTAGTGATTTGTGTCGATTAGTGAGTTTATTTTTAGGATTGTGATCGATATTTTAACATTAAATGTTGATGCATGAATAATGTTTGGGTTTGTATTGATTCGCTTGGATTAATATGCAATTTGAGTATATTTTATGAAATTAACAAGATTTGATATTTGATTGTTTATTTGTTGGATTATTAAGTTGGTGAATGGTGAACGAGTAGCTTATTTTGAATTAGTATCTAGTTTGATTTAAAACACATTATTGTGTTTTTCCAAACAAACCCAAGATAATTTTAGAAAATTCTAAAAAACAATTAGGTACCATTTTGAAATTAACTATGGTCCCTTGCATGTTTTTCCAATAATTTTTTTCTAATTTCACTCTGTAGAATTACAGTGTAAAATACAGACCTGATATAAAAATACATGATTTGTTTTCTTCGTAATTCAAAAAAATACAAAAATATGATTTGTTTTCGTGCATACGGTCAAATCTTAAAGTTTTTTTCACGTATATTTTCTAAAAAGGACAAAATCATATTTTTATCATCTTAAAAATACAAAATGGATATTATAACCATTTTATGATTATCTATTAGGGTTTGAACAAAATACTAAAAAATCCCACAACATTTTATTAATATTCAGAGTATTAGGACTTAACCGTAAACTTTAATATTTAAGGGTATACAATTACACTGTAAAGTATACCCTCAAGTATTAAAGATAAAAAATAGAAAATAAATGCAATGCTAAAATTAGGATCTTAGAACAGTTAAGATTTAACCTGATAGCATAGAGTCTTCCTAACAAAGGGAGATCTACTTTGAAGCTTTCATGAGACCAATGTATAAAAACATGTCTTCGATTGACAATTAATCAACAATGCAGATTACCATAGGTAAGGCACATTAAGGGTGATGTTTTTTCCCTTGCACAACTAGTCCCTTACCTAGACTCTTGTAGACCATTAGGTTTTCAAGTAACCATAATACTAGGTTACGACTCCTAAACCCTTTTATCATTACTTTATAATTAAACCCAAAACTCCTTTAATTCTAGGAGGTAAATCCGTTACTCGACGTCATACACGCCACAATATAAAGGATGAATCATGAAAAATACAATGACAAAGAATGTATATATGGTGAGAATGGATGTCCATACGTTATTAACCAATATGAAGTAAACTTTAACTTAGAAAGATGTACAATGAGGTGTATCCATTCTAAGATGATTGTATAGTTAGAGATAAAAATAAAACAAGTAATGAAAAATTTAAAGTATTGTCGGGACAAAATTGAAAAAAATAGATATTTGGAACATAGAATTAAAGTTGGCATGCAATTAATAAGGTATACATTGGTTTTAAAAGCTTATGACCTAAAAGTAAATGGAAAGGATATTTGAGCAAGTAGTGTAATTCCTATTTTAACAAAATGTTAACGATAATGATCTACGATGTTAATTTTCTCATGAGTGTGAGGGTAAGTGACATGATAAGGAATACCACAATAAAAAAAATATGAGTGAAATTTAATAAATTCACCACTCAATCAATTTGCATGTTGTTTATATGAGTATGAGATTAATTCCTAACAAGTTATTAGAACTAAATAAAAATATCATAAACTTGAAATTTAACTTGCATATGGTAAAAAGGCTCTAAACATCATTAAATATTAAATTTAGAGGAGCGATGCTTACATATTTTGAAGGATATAAAGTTGATATAATAGATTTGCCAAACGACAAGTAGTGCAATTGAAAATTTTTATTAGAAAGATAAATTTAAGGCATGAATAGGTTTGTGAATGTGATTACAACCAATAATATATACATTAATACTTACCATCCCCTCACTTTAAGATGATCTGAACCATTATATGAATCTATATGTGAGAGGCCAGTAATATCTAAAGTGATATGATGACTGGCTCTAGTGTTTGTGTGCTAATCAGGAAAATTAGAGCTAGTAAAACTATTACCATTATTTGTCAAGAATATTAAGTTTTTTGATTTAACATACCATAAGTTTTCCCTACTTCTAGATTGAGAATTATTTTTTCCTTCATTGTTAGTCCAGAGAGGGCAAAAGGTGGCTAAGTGGTCCCCATAGCCATATAATTAACACCATAAATGAGAATACAAATTAAACTAATTCCAATGGTGTTGAGAGAGAAAATTGTAATATGAATTACGAGTTAAACCCTCTCCATATTATCAATGGCCTCACCTATAAAAATTAAACCCCAATGATCATTTGAGAAATTATTACTAGAGTATTAACCTCAATTTTGTTAAGGTACAAAGATGTGGGCAAGGTAAGTAAATGGTTTGATGGTCTTCATATCACTATCTTGTCAAATAAAAAGGTGATGAAAAATGTTATTATTAATAAAATCATTACTTAATAGTAAAAATACAATTTAATAAAGGATACTGATTATATCACATCCATAAGAGTAGTTATAAGATCTTTAAATTATGTATAAAGTCATTTCAATATATAGATATTAAATTCTATAGGGTTAGGGGGTTTAACAATCATTGTGAGTTCATTACTTTAAGTTTCTCCACATTGTAAATAGGTTATCTTCATAAGGTTTTTAAAGTTGTTCAATTAGGGTTAAGTGCATAGATATAATGCATTTTGCAGTAGGAGATATAATTATTGATGCTAAAGTGGACCAAATGGTACAAGACACAGTATAACCAACAATCAAAGACAATACCTTAGTTGAAAAGAATGCAATCATAGTGCTCATTAATAATTGGTCTTATTTCACTTATATGGTATAAACTAGATTGACTTCTATAGTGTTATTAATGATTATAGTTTTTGAGAGGATATGAATGACTATTATATATATAAGCCATAACTTATTAGAATGGACTAAACATGTGCTTTTTAAAAAATATAATTATTATTTGTAATTTTAAAGAGAAATAAAGGTGAGCATGATGAAGGTTAACACTATTATAAGTATGTGGTGTGGAGCCGACACCATGAGGGTTGGGTGAAAATGACGAGACTAAGGTAGGGTTTATTATGGGTTGTGGTTAAGATGTAGAGGAGGTATTTGAAGGAGATATGTATTTTAAAGTAGCCATATATGTAGTTATGCAATAAGATCTAATACTATAATAGAATAATGGAGAAAATAAGTTTGAGAAGAAGAAGAGATTGTCATGGCTGATGAATCATTGAAAGTTATTGTGTTATTCTTTTTTTATATGTATATATATATTGGGACGTAGATAACCAACTTTATGGACTTTGTATAATAAATCCAATATAATAAATAAATATCGAGAATACAAAAATAAATGGGTTTAAAATTATAGTCAATCATAATGCTTCAATAATTTTTATTTTATTGTCCATCCATTGTTAGTTCTAGCTGTAATTTAAGTTAAAAAGAAGTTATAAAAGGAAAAGAAAACATATGCAAGATAATAGACGGTATAGCCATATTGAATTAACGATCCTTCAGATGTGGGGATACATAGTGATAATTTTCTTTTAGCACTCCAAATAAATGCATTTGTATCAAGATTGCCTTGACATTCCCCCATTGCTGATCGTATTTACATGCGTAAGATGTACTTGTTGTGGAAGGAGATGGTACTTAATGCCAAGCTTGTCAAAAATCTTCTTTAGTTCAAAAACAAGATCTGATCTTCGATTGCTCTTTTCCCCGTAGTTTTGATGGTTCATGGTGTGTTGAACACATAGAGTAAGCTTCAAATCTTTCCCATTCTCTATCTCGCACACCATCAATGTGTGCTTTGGGTTCCAATGCTTTGGTTTGCTTTCAATGTATCTGCAATATTCATAATTAAAGTTTTCTCAAGCTAATAAATTCATCATTGCACAACAAAAAAATTTTAATATATGTGTTACATAATTAATATGCTAGATATATAGAGAAAAGAAAAATTAGTAATAATTAACTAATATCTAAAAAATATCAATTTCTATTAGCAAAACAAGTGTGGTTTAGGCAAGCTAATTACTTTAAGAATTAATTTTGTCTGACACTAGAAATATTAATTTTGAATGCAAATGAGATTAATAACTTACATTTGTATAGCTTTCTTGAGAGCATTGAAGTCATCAACAGAAGTGGAGACATCAATGGTGATGTCAATACCATCCCCCATGTCTGGACTTCTTCTAAAATTACTGATAGGCTTTGTAAGAAGAACAGAATTGGGATAATATATCTTCTCCGAATCATACCGTAAGAACACAGTTGTCAAAATGTTCATCTCTTCCACAACCATCTGCAATAATATTAGGAAAAAAAATATAAAATCTTCTCACTCAACCATCTTTAAGAATTAATATTTTTTTTTACCTGGACGCCATCGACAACACAACGATCGCCAACATCAAAAGGATGCATGACAAAGACGAAGATGATGGACTCAAAGATGCTTTTGCAAGTGTTTTGGAACATGAACCCCACGAGTAGCAGTTGAGATGTGAAAACAAATAAAACCTTGGTCGTCGCCAATCCCGTCACCAAAAGGGAGATCACAATTATAATTAGAGTCATTATTGCACTTGCTAACCTGTGAAGTTGTTGGATAGCAGTCTTGGTATCATTCAAGGAATGTGCCAATGCTTTCCTCTCAACATAGGCATGCACCTAGCAATTGAAAACATAAATATAGCAAAGAAGGAAATTATGCGTCTTTGAATAAATTGTTGATGTGTTTTCCTTTAAATACAAGAAAAAGTTAATCCCATTTTACTCCTTGATTGGAGGGGTTAAAGGAGGGAAAATGGTACTGTGTATGGAATTCAGGAATCAAATCCACACCATATGGGCTTGATGTGTTGGTGATGATGTGATAATTAATTAATCATCGAATCTCCATGTCAACTACATAACAAATTATTGATCCTGATTTGAAAGCAAGCATCCTTTAATCACAAAAAAAATAATTATTTTTATGATTTTCTTCTTTATTGCTTGTAAACATAGTAAGATGGGGGCTTTAAGACCAAAAATTAAAAAAAAAAAAATAAAGTTGGTTTTGGGTTGCTTACCACCCAATTTCTGAAAGATGATTTTGTGATTTTTCCAGTCTCAACAGCGCCTTCAAAGAGAGGAAATATGGAATGAACCTCTACGGTCTTTAAAAACTTTAGTAGATCTTCCTCTTCAATATACCTTAAAACATTCAAAAAGGAGAAAAATATGTCAACAAAAATACACACTTAGTAATCACTAAATAACTGTATGTGTTATACTACAGGCTGTACTAATTTTTTTTGAAGTAAATAAAAATGTACACACACACACATATAGTAAAAAGATTAGAAAAATTACTTTAATCACATGTATTTTATCTTTATTCTTTTAGAAATTACAATTTAATTTCCAGTTAATATATATTTTAAATTTAAATAAAAAACAAATGTCCTCTAATAAATAATATAACATAAACACTCACAAACTCTCATCCCTAATTTGTAAATCTTAACCCTCACTAAATTTTCAAATTTTCTCCTGGCTACTGCATGATCTACGTTCACTAACCATAATAGGAATCTCAGACTTCTCGGTAAAATCCTACATGGCTACACCCATCCCAGGATAGAGATGCCTAAGCCCTAACAACCATCCTACTACTTATGCTCAGTTACTGCTGATGAACACTAGGATTCAATCGACCTAGAAAGACAACAAGGGGACCCCGCCTACTGAGATTACTTAGCTGAAAGTGGCCTTCAATCAATAGTCACTGCTGGCCTAGGTGGATGTTGTTGCCTCTCTGTTCTTTCCCTGCCCTACTTCCTTAGTTCAACAATCCATCTTTCGATGGCGGCTTGGCTTACCAAACATTAACTGGGATAGATGCAAATCATTGCCATTGAAATTTGTGTTAGAGGGACTTTTTTTTGTTGGAGAAAACATTAAAAATCCACCCTTATTATGTATATTTTTTCTAATTATATATCAATATTCACCTTCCCCGAGTGCTGGATTTGAGATTATATATATATATATATATATATATATATATATATATATTCATCTTTGAGGTTTAGTCAAGACTACAAAACTTTGCATGATGTATATTAATGTTTCCATTAAAGAATTATCTCAATCGAAAAATTTAAGTTACGAGACGAGATCCTAATAATAATTTTATATTACTTTATAATACACTCTTTCAAGTAAAAGTGTTTTGGGTTTGAAATTTACATATATCCTAATTATTTTGTGCTTAATTTTTATTAATTAAAATAAAGGTAATGAGATTTGAACTCGTGATTACTTGGTTAACAAAACTCTAATACCATGGCAAAAAAACATCTCAACCCTAAAGTTTAAGTTGTTAGGTGAAGTTATAAGAATAATGTTGTATTACTGTTTAACATTTTTCAAGCCACATGCAACCACATGCTGCATTTCAAGCTACCAAATTTATTTAGAAACGGGTCATTTTTTTATATTTGGTGTCGCTTAAACCACCAATTAAAAGAGACATCTAAGCCGAGATAATGGGCTGTGATTTCATAAAACAAAACTTGATATGCTGCTCAACCAAGTAAAATTTTATCTTATTTAGTTTCTGTAATGTCTGATTTATCGATAAAGTTACTCTGAGAGGGGGTTGTTGGGATTGGGTTGTCAAATTCTGGCAAGGTTTTTTTTTTAATTTTATAATTTTAACAATAGAATATCTTCTTAGTTATTAATTTAAATATAATAACAATCTTGTGAATAATTAGACTTTTTTTATTGACTTTTTTAGACACGATGTAAAATGTTATGAATTTATAAAGTTCATGATATAAACTGTAATTTTTTGAAAAAATTAAAAAAAAGTGAAAAAATAACTAAATTACAAGATAATCAGAGTAATTTTTCCAAAAAGTTTTTATCATTAACACAAAATCTGATGCATGCATTTAACAAAATAGATTGAGAATCATATGCGTCAATAAACATTAAAAAGAGATCCGAATGCTAAATAAAGACTAAATTGTGAAATTAAAAAATAGATATAGACAAAGATATCTCATCATAAGCTATAAAAAGCTTTAAATTTTGTTTACTTAATTATATGAAACTAATATTTTTTTACAAGAAGATTAATAATTTAAATTAGATTGAAATAAAATAATTTGCTAGTATAAATCTACCTTTTCTTATTAATATCTTTATTTTAAGGAAATATATCAACTTTTTTTGTCTTTTATTAATAAAAATAAAATCATCAAGAAGACATGCCTAAAAAAATAAATACAATTTAAAATAAAGATAAAAAAATATATATCTCAAACTCAATCCCTTTGTCTCATTAATGTGCTTTTTTCTTTTTAATTTTTTTATAAGAACACTGGTTCCTTAAATAGCATTCTCTCATCATTCCAAAAGCAAGTTTCAATTCTAGAAAAATAACATCCTAATTAATTTAAAGCGTGTGTATAAAAATAATTATTATTATATAACGCTTGTGTGTTGTTGCAGAAAACTCTGAAATTTTTATTAAACCCAACTTAGTTAGTCATCCTTGAAAGCTTCTTAATATTAAATCTTTTCCTAGCCGAGGTTTTAAATTAAATCATGTGGGGGTTGTTATAATGTGACTCGGTGAACTTTGCAGGTTTAAAGGCAACAAAAAAAATAGGTAAAAACATGATCTAACTTTAAAAAAAAAAATTCAAGACAATGCTTTTAATAATATTAAGGTGACAACATATCAATTCAATCTAGATCAACCCTGCAAACCTGTAACTGAGATCATGGACTCAATTACATTCGATAAGTTCATTTTTTTGAAACTATTTTTTTTTAATTATATAATAACAAAAATTAGAGTCCATACTAAAGTAACCAAATAAAAAAAATGATTATAATGTTTTGTAGAAAAGAACTATTGTTCAAGAACAAAGTAAATATTAAACGGGACTAATAAAATAATATCTAAAAAATATTATTAATTAATTAAAAAATTTAAAAGAAAGTGTGTTTATATATATATTAAATTATTTAATTCTTTAAAAATTATTTTAAAAAAAAACCTAGATGCAGGCGAGGGCCTCGGTGGCTCAGGCCTTCGCACCTAAGCCTTCTATATATATAAAACAAAAACTAAGTAGACAACATATTGATTGCTACCTAGAATTTAACAACAACAAAGGTGACTTGAAAATCAAGATGTGCAATTTTTTACCCCAAAGACTTAATTTTTAACTTATTTTTCACTTAAAAACACTTGAAAGCATGCTTTTATAACCTCAAGAAACTAATTCCATAAAAAAATATTGGTTTTAAAAATACAAAATCAAACAAAAAAAACCTCTCTCAACCTTGATCTACCTTTTAAAGCTTTTAAAGCAATAAGGAAGTTAAAACACGATTCATTGATCTCCTTTTATAATAAGAAACACCTTGAATGGAATTGTAACAATCAACCTGTCTTTCTCCATCAGTATTTTTTAACAATTCTCTCTTTTAAACTCATAGATTAAAATGTATATAAAATAAAATTTTGCAATAAATCAAATAATTTCAAACTCAAGAGATCAAAATAAAAATTGAACAAAATCTTAAGGCTGTGCTGACACCATTTTTATTTTTTTTGAAAAAGAACTCTATTTTACCAAAATTTTAATTTTAGTTCCCTCATTTTTAATTTTTCACAGACAATAAAATTGAAATTGTTTTTCAAAATAAAAAATCAAGTCAATTTTAGAATTCTTTTAAGACTCCGACAACTCGAGAGAGAGAGAAATATAAAACAATTCATCAAGACAAATCACCAATCAACTCAATTGAAAGAATAAAATTGAAAAGAAAAAAAAAAAGCTCGAAGGTCATCCTAAAACAAATTGAAGGACCAAATAAATTCTTTTTTTAAACAAAGGGTTGTCATTCTACTTTAATTTAGATTTTGATCCTTTAATCTTTAATCTTTAATTTTTTTGCAAACTACTTCTATGCAAAATTAAGAATCGGCTCAATGATAAGACTTTTTTTTAACGTATTTTCACTACCTAGACATTATTTTTATAACAAAAAAGCTTTGTAGTGTAGTACAGGGTATATATCCTCTAATTACCACAAATTTTACATGGCTCGTGTGCTTATTTATTTATTTTATTTTATTTATATCTTTTGAAACCCAAAAGTTGGAGAATAAAAATTAATCTGAAATGATGATCCAAAATGGAAACAGATCAGATTATTGGAATTTTGTCAGACAACTCAGCAAGGTTAGACTGGGGCTAAAAATGTAACAATGCAATCAGCCAGAGAGATTCCAAATCTAAGAATGCAACTCGAGACTGATATCCATTGAACTTTTAAGCAGCAAATGCCAAAATCACCATTACTTTAAATCGGGCATCCGGAGCATTAGTTTAATCAATTAGTTCTGAATTTAATTAATCTTATGATTTCAAAATATAGCATTTAATCAAATATTTTATTTCACCAAGGATTTTATATATATATATATATATATATATATATATATATAAGGTATTCTGAGTTAGTTTCCACACAGAAATGAGGTCTCCTTACCCCAAACAAAGCTTTTAAACACCCTACAATTCGTGACTATCAATATTAATTAATAGAGAGAGTTAGTGGCTGTTTGGTATTGTGGCTGTGGGTGAGGTTCACCCGCAGTTACAGATATTGTTGTTTGGTTAATCAAAAAACACAATTTTATTTTGGTAGAACCCACCATAAACTGTGGTGGTGCCGCATGTTTACCAAGAGCACAAGAAAGCAGCTCTTTACTGCTTCTTACGTGGAGGAATCACATGAACAGTGGAGCATGACTCTATTATTCACGTGAACAGTGAAGTCATTCTCTTCTGTTCCGGCCGGACCGGGTCCGATCTAAAGTTAAAAATGCATTGAACCGGGTCCGACCCATTAAAATAAAAAAATTTATTTTTTATTTTTAATTGTGTTTTATTTGAAAAACTAGTGTTAAACATTATTCAATGACACTACATAAATTAGACGGAGATCGCTTGATGACGTAGCATTTACAGAATTTGATTGCAATCCCAATTTTGTTCTTGATTATATTTTACCTGATGTTGTTGCGCTCTTAAAAAACCAAGAAAACTCTAGTCCTTGTCGGATGTATTTCATACGTGATGGAATTATAAATAGTTTAATGGAATAATAAAAAATATTTTATATAAAGTATTATTTATTTCATGATATAATAACAATAGTTAAATCTACAATATTTAAATTAAAAACCATCAATATTAATATATATATTTTTAAATTATTTTATAATCTCAATTTCAAAAACATTCTTAACCAAACACATTAAACTACTTTTTGTTAAATTTCAATTTCAACAACAATTTTAACCAAACATATATAAAGTATTTTTTATAAAAAAAAATTTCAAACCACAACCATAAAAACTACTACAATACCAAATATAAGTGATAGACTACCAACACCACCACTTTACCACCTCACCGACCACCGATGACTTACCACATGTTTTTGCTACCATGTTAATTAGTTATTTTTTATTTTATATTATATGTTAATTACCCGATTTATCCATCAATAATTGGGACTGACTACCCCGTACTCCTTATTTTGTTGATTTGTAGTATGATTGGCTTTCAAAAGCTAAAATCAGAAAGGAACAAAGGAGGATAGAGGTTTCCCAGGTGTGAATTTTGAAAAACATGAACGTCAACCCCACACCATCAAAGGTGCCACTGCCAAGAAATTGTCAAGGATTTATGTGCCTCGATGGACTCGAAAAGTTGAAAGTCTTTTACCAAAAAGACAAAAATAATAATAAAAAAACCATCAAATGTGCCCTTACCGTTTAGAAATAATGGAAGCTAGCAAATCACATCACATGGAATTCACAGGTATCAATTTATCTAGAATTGAATTAATTCAAATTTTTTTATTTTAAATTTTTAGATATAGATATAAATTTTTTTTTGTAAGGGAAAAAATATATCATTTTTTATTTATTTCTAGCTGAATAAAAAAATAAATTAATTAATGTTAATAAAATTAAAAATTCTTAACAAAATAAAGATTATTGTCTACACCAAATTTAAATAAACTGGTATTTTTATTAAATATTCTATTATTGATTATTATTTATTAATAGAATTATTTTAAAAAGGCGGGAGAAGAGGGATTTCATTTTATGGTAGAAAGTTCATTGGCTTCAATTATTTAACAAGATGATAAAAAAAAAACAAGAAATTCGTTGACTTTTAAATAGTAAGTTTTACTAATAAGATTTTCTTCGCATTTGGAATTGTATAGAAAAAACTATTTATCTCATAGAGGTTTATAGAAAATTTTAGAAAAACGCCAATAATTATTGTTTTATTATAAAGAATGCATCAAAAATTAATAATTTAGAATTTGTTTGGCATGATTTTTAACTTTAAATCATAATCTAAAAGTTATTTTCATAAATAATTTATGAAAAAAATAAGTTATAATCATTTTAAAACATGATTTATAAAAATAACTCAAATCATTTTTTTAAAGGAATATATAAGTTGGAATTTTCAAATTTTAATTAAAAAACAGAATTTTGATTCAATTTTATAATAAATTTTTGATCCAAGTCAAAAGTTATTCCTAATGTATCTGTGACTTGTTCTTCATTTAAATTAAAAGACAATTTAAATTAATTTACAAAAATCATACTAAAAATAATCTAAGTTTATAGAAAAATGTCCAAAACTTGACTTTGTTACTGTAACTTTCGTCTTGCTCACATTTTATTAAAGATTAATAAATAGAGAATTAGGTATGTCAGGATTTATGATACGAAATCTAGTGACAACAAACGAAAATAATTAAGGAAACCCAATTTCAATTTTGGACAACATAATTGAAACATTGTCGAGTTTCTAATAATCATCGTATGATATGATTCGAGATATGTTAACCCTTAAAAAAAAAAAAAAAAAACCGAGCAAGGTTAGCATAATTGAGATCGGTTAATTATCTCTACCGTATAAAGGAAATATATATTATCCGATGTTCATATGACCAGAGAGGTTAGCAGAAGAAATTGAACTTACTTGGCACCAGGTTTGGCGACATTCTTGAAAC
>Ga0325411_1003703_pt1 | contig 17250 bp, 13 predicted proteins | sample PopdelMetagenome_13_FD_206181 | JGI IMG/M metagenome (GOLD analysis project Ga0325411, IMG submission 206181) | Populus deltoides microbial communities from Bellville, Georgia, United States - Xylem-PdIQD-R4 | ecosystem: Host-associated > Plants > Phyllosphere > Stem > Wood/Secondary xylem...
AAAAGTATTTTTGGCTTAAAAGTGTATTAAATTGATGTTTTTCTAGTACTTTCTAATGATTTTGATGTGCCGACATCAAAAATAAAAATAAAAATAAAAATAAATTATTTTAATGCATTTTCAAGTGTGCATCACAATTTCAAACATAAGTTTTTTCATATATATTTTTTAATATTTGATATCTATGTATCGAAATCTTAAAAAAAAACATTTATTTTATTTCATTTTTTAAGATAAAAAATAATTTAAAAGAAGAAAAAATCCCAATACCAAACACTCTATTAATCCTAACTAGCATATTGATCTGCGCTCCACAACTGGTTAATAATATTTTTTTTTCAAATAAAAAAAAAATTAAGAATATAAAAAATATTTTAAATGTCTTGGGTTCTAATAGCCTTTGATTTGACAACAATTTCAAATCCAAGATCTTAGATTTGACGGCTAAACCAAACCCAATAACCTTTTATAAATGATAAAAACACTGCGCACAATAATGTGACAAATTGCATTAAAAGATAAAATTGTTAAAAAATTCAAGGTAATAAAATAGCAATAAAAAATAAAAAAAAACATTGAATGGAAAAAAAAACTCAAGCGGATGATACTGTAAAAAATTATATTTTAAAATCATTTTAAGTAAAATAAATATTAATTAAAATAATGAAGATTAAATCTGAAAAATATAAAAAATCCATGCAGGATGAAATTGAAATGAATTTTAAATTTCATGAATTATTTCATATAAAATAATATAGATGATCCTAATCTTAAGAAAAACATAACAAAAAAAGCTGCTTTAAAAGTTTAAAAGGTCACAGAAATATAGATGTGCCAAACTGGAGGTAACTAGATCAAAAATGTTATCAAAGCATGGAAAGGTTGTTGAGATATTCAGTTGCTAACTTGAGAGTAGGCTTTTGACTATTAGATGACACCGAATGTCTTGTTTGAAACTCACAACCACTATTCACATGCCTCAAGCTCTTTTTAAAATATTTTTATTATCTAGCAAATAACCATATCACCCCTAATGAATCTGATAATTACAAAATAAATAAATTTAAAAGAGAAAAGCACCCCTGAACCAAGGGGCAAGTTCTTCTAATTTGAATGGTAATGAAGTAATTTAACCTTGTTTAAATTAAGTAAAATACCAAAAAGCTCCTTAATGCTAATTCCTTGTTTTTTATAGCCAAGTTAATTTAATAATTTTATTGTGCAAAAAAACAAATAAGTAAAAGATTAATATGACCCAATTTGGGAGTGGCCATTGGGTCCACGGAAATGACAATGATATCCCACCAACAAGTCCATTGATTTTTGAAATAATTTAAAATAAAACTCCGAATCAGTCTCTCCATCATTACTCCCCGAAGTTAATCTAAGAAGCATGACACATTTAATAACTATGCAACTGCCCAGCAACCACCGGAGCACCGTTTCTATTCACAAGCCGGTCGCATCTTGACTACTCTTTGCTTACATATACCTGCTTGCAAATTATATAAAAAATATATTTAAGAATCAATCCTGCCGGCTTCCCAGTATGTGACTTAATTTATGCAACAAGAATTGCCCGTTGATCAGTAGAAAAAAGGCACTTCCATTACCAGTAAGGAAGCAAGTTGATCAGCAGAGATTAAAATAAAATCAAAGCAAGATAAAAAAGAAAAAGAAAAAAAGGACATGCATGAGAACGAAATAATTTTATTCCATATTTCATCTCCTATCATTGCTACATAAAGTCCCATCTTTTGTTGACGGAGCTGGTTGAAACTGAATAGAGAAGACAAGAGGAATTAAGTACAGAGAACAGCCATAGCTTCCCTCTCAATCTCTCTCCAAATTCCATGGAGTCCAGCAAACAAGAAGTAGTCTTTGAGCTACCAATGACTCTCCGAGTTCACAAGGATGGCCATGTAGAGAGATTAATACCCACAGATTTTATCCCACCTTCAACCGATCCCATTACAGGAGTTTCATCGAAAGATATTGTAGTAGTCCCAGAATCCAACATCACTGCTCGCCTATTCCTACCTAAAATCACAGATCCGAACGAAAAACTTGCCGTCCTTGTTTATTTCCACGGAGGAGCCTTTTTTGCCCGCACGCCATTCACTTCTCCAATCCATAATTTTGTAACCGACCTTGTTTCTGAAGCCAATGTTGTTGTTGTTTCTGTTGACTATAGAAAAGCTCTGGAGCACCCTATCCCGGCTGCATATGAAGATTCACGGGCTGCTCTCAAATGGGTTGCTTCCCATTCCAACAGAGATGGACCTGAGCCTTGGTTAAATAACCACGCTGATTTTCAACGTGTTTTTGTGGGTGGTGATAGTTTTCGTCTTAGTTTTGTAACCGATCCGGTTGTCAATCCGGTTTAGTAATCAAGTCACGGGTTAGATAGATTGATTCAAATTAACCCGGGTCAAAAAAAAATTACCTATATATAACATCTAATTAGTTACAAACCCTTGCACAGCCTCGATTATATATACCGGTAAAGCAGCAGCGAGGTAGAAGGTCGCAACAGTACCCCCCTCTACCATGCATGTTGCCCTTGGACTCCAAGGCTTGGAGGTTATCTACTCTGAAAGATTTCACATACATGTCTACTTTCAAATCTGAGGATTTCTAGCTAGCATCTTCAGTTGAATGTTTCAAATTACTATATATAAATATATAATACAGGGGCTAGTTCCAAGTTGCGTATCTTAAAGGATAACTGGATAAGGAGCAGAGAGACAAAGAATTCAAGAGAGAGAGGAGCTTTCAAAGATTCCATTAATAAACTAAAAATAAGTGAATTAGCCAAATTATGATTACTAACTGACTAACTGTGGTATCTGCATTAGCAATGATGACCCAGGCAATTGCAGCAATTCTACATCAGTGGATCGTTCATCTCATTCTTTTGGTTTTTTAGCCAAAACGACGTAGTGTAACCTTTATACATATTAAAAAAAAAAAATGGAAGCTGGGTCTCAGCCGGGTTTACTCGAGTTGGCTGGGTTCCGGGTCGACTGGGTTTTGCCGGGCCAATTTCCAAATAGATTTTTGCTTAGATTTAGACCGATCCCATGCCTGGGTTGGCTGAATCCCGGATAGACCCGCCGAATTGGTCCAGATTTCAAAAGTATGGTTATGGTGCTAATATTGCCCACAATTTGGCTATTTGCTGCTGGGAGTCCTGAGCTGGGGCTTAGTATTGGGCTTCTTGGGACTGCTTTGGTACACCCTTATTTTTTTGCTATATGCTAGAAATAGATCTCATTAACACCCTTCTCTTCCATATGCTATATGGTAGAAATAAATCTTTTAAAAATGAAAATAAGTTGGATAGATGATTTTTTTTCACTAACTCAGTAAAATAGATTCCACAATTTTAAAACATATTTTCTAAAAAGAAATTAATTATCAAATCAAATAAATTCAATCTACTTGAAAATTAAAACCAATTATAGCACAAAATTGGTTTTTGATGAATTAGTATTTTTGATGCTTTGTGAAAAAACCTTAAACCTGTCTAAAAAGTCTAATAACATGGTGTTAATCCACCAATATATTGGTCTTACGAGCTGCTAGATCCATCATATGTGGGTTTGGCCATATGCTGAACCTAAATAAACATGAGTTTGATAATCTGCGAGACTTAATAAACTTTTGTTTGGCCATTTACAGAGCCCAAGTAAGCACAGTTCTATCAAGCTGTTAGACTCAACATACTTGGAGTCGGTCACGTGTTGAGCCCAGAGAAATGTTGGTATGACGGGTTGCTAGACCCAATATACTTGAGTTCAGTTACGTGTTTAGCCTAAGTAAGCATAGGTTTGGTAAACTGTTAGACCCAATATACAAAGTTTTGGCCACGTGCTTAACTCAAGTAAACACAAGTTCGTCGACCTGCCAGAACTAACATACCTGGGGTTGGCCATGTGCCGAACCCAGGTAAGTCTCGCGAGTTGTCAGATTTAATATACTTGGGTTCAACCACGCTTTAAGCCCAAGTAAATGTGGGTCTGATGTGGTGCCAAACTCAACAAACTTGGGTTTAGCCATGTGTGAAGCTCAAATAAGCGTGAATCTGGTAGCAACATATTTGGATTAGGTCAGTTGTTGAGCCCAAGTAAGCGTGGATTTAACGAGCTGCCATATATGATTGGGCTTAGCTACACACTGAGCTCAAGTAAGCATGAGTTTGGTGAGATGACAAACCCAACATACTCGGGGTTGGCCATGTGCTGAGCCCGAGTAAATGTGGTCCTGGTGAAATGCCAAACCCAACATACCTGGGGTTGGCCACGTGCTAAGCCCAAGTAAGCGTGAGTTTGATGAGATTTCAGATCTAATATACTTGAGTTCGGTCATGTATTAAGCCTAGGTAAATGTTAGCTTGACAAACTGCCAGACCCAACACCATAGGTTTCAGCCAACCAAGTCCAAACAAACGTGAGTTTGATGAGCTGATAGACTTACCTCTACTAGGCTTGGCCATGTGCCAAGTCTAATTGGTCTGATGGTCGTTATAGACCAGTGTTAGGGTCATAAGATTTCGTTTAATTATTCGTAAAACTTTTAACATGAACTATTAATGTCAGAAACAATCATCTTCTTGTATTTATAGGAGTGTAAAAGATTTCCCCAAAGCTTACAATATTTTCATCTCACTAGTGATGTGTAAATGATTTTCATCACTCTTTAATGATGCATAAAAGATTTTTATTCTTCGGTAATGCAAAAAAAAAAAAAATGACTCTTCAACTCCACTCCATCAAAACAACAAAGTTTATGGATTATAAATACCATATGAATCACCCGGTAAATAATTCACAAATTCTTTTCTTAAAGCATTAATATTTTAATTTTTAAAGTATTTATTATAACAAAACAAAAATATAAACACTTTTATTTTTAGAATTTAATTTTTTTTATTTATTACAATTTTTTATTTAAAGTTACTGATTGAGAGATTTTAAATCTCATTTAAACGGACTACCTTTTATAAGCTCCAGATAAAGAAATATTAACCTAAATATATGATTAACTATTATCTAAATACTAAATAATCGGTAAATCATCAATTTTAAACAACCTGTAAGCTGTTCTCGATAATTAATGCTCATAAAAGATGACTTTACTTTTGAGTTGCGACCATTAGATGTGACACGTGACTTGTATGGTATGTGCCTTTTCCACTCTCTTAACATAATTAATTAATTAATTAATTATGGATTAGCTCATAAGTTGTAGACTGCCATACAGTATTTTCTTTCTTCATCTCTAAGCTATTCCATAGTTGACAAACTTTTTTAAAACATTCTAGCATTTGTTTTTTTAATGAGGGATATTTTAGATATATAAAACCAAAATTTATCATGATATACTTTCATTAATTTTAAAATGCTGAAAATTTTATTAAAAATATCATGCTATGAATAAAAAATACATATAATTGCATGAAAATTATCAAGACATAATTTTTCAAATCATTACAAGTTTTTTTTATTAAAAATATCATGCCATGAATAAAAAATACATAAACAAAGAAGCTAGCAGCTTCTTGAAGCAAAGGAAAAAGAAGAGAAAATGGTGTCAAAGACGTGTCTGGGGATAATACAAATTTTTGAAAACCGAGCATCTTAAATGAAAAAGAAAAGGAAAAAGAAAAAAACATTATATGCCAGAAATAACATGCCAGAAGTAAAATAGAGGAGGGAAGCCGACCGAGTACAGTTCATGCTCGAAATGGCAAATATGATTGACCGATTTATAATACTGTTTGACCGAATAAAATTCTCGAACTAAAATAACAATGGTAGTGCAATCATTGTAGTCGTGATGGTAGTTGTAACAGAGGGTCAGGTTGTCCTTGTCTAATGTTTGGATAAATTAACTGTTTAAAGAATATTAAATTAATATCTGGTTGACCAAGTATCTGGTTGCCTTGTTCAATCAACAGGATCTAATAACACTAATACACAAGTCAAGGAAAAAACAGTGCTGATATTTAATGAATATTTGTTTTTGTGTTATAATTTGTTTTTTGTGATGTTTTTTTGTTTTAAAAAATATTAAATTAATATTTTTTAGATGATTTTAGATAATTTTGATGTATTAGAATTAAAAATATAAAAAATATATTATTTTAATATATTTTTAATTAAAAAACACTTTTAAAAAATATTATGCATTACAATATTATACCCACAATGTCTATTTATTTGTGCGGTACACTTATAGGGTGCACCGCATAAAAAAATCAAGCTAGTGTGTTGTTAGGAGTATGATAGATATCGTTTTTCAAAGTATTTTTTTGCTTGGAAATACATCAAAATAATTATTTTTTATTTTTTTAAAATTTATTTTTAACAAAAATAGCTGAAATTATTGTTGTTAAAATCGCGAGTTAACTTGTAAAATCATACAATTTTATGAGTTAATATGTATCTAACGTGCAAAATCGGACCTAACTCGTGCAAAATCGGTAAAATAAGTAAACTTGGTAAAATCGGTCCGATTTTACAAGTTTACTAAATTTATTATATGAACAAAGTCAAGTCCAAATTTGGCATTAAAATATCAGCTGGTCAATTTTGCGAGATTGAACATATCTTTCAAACCTTACATTGGATATAGCTGAAATTTTATAGAGAAATATTACACATATGAAAATATATTGTCATAAATATTCAGGTCAAATGGAGTTCAGTAACATAATATTTCAGAGGGTCAAAGTTAGCAGATGAATCTTGTCAAATATATAAAACTAAACCTTCATATACTGTTTGGGACATATCTAGAGCTACCGATGGAATTTTGCCGCAATTAAAGTTGGGCTGGAAACTAGATATTTGAAACTTTCCAATCATATATCGCAGGTCCAGTAATGCATCCAGATAAGGGAGAACAACATGTTTTAAATCAGGACTTAAATGTGCCAAGAATATACGAAAATTGAAGATTTGGGTTACATAGAGGAATTTTAACATGAAGACTTTTTTGTTTATTATTTTATTTAATTTTAAATAATTATTTTTAATTTGAATTTTTTCTAGCGCATTAGATATTGTTTAGGGGTTTGTTTTATTATTTAATTCATGTTAGTTAATTACTAGTTTAACTTATTAGCTTGGAACCCAAAAGAAGTCCATTATGACTTATTGTGATGAGAACAACAAGTTGTCACCAAATTCATGTGTAATTCCTACCATTTAACGATTCCTCTATATTGAGAAGTTTTGTTCTGAGATTTTTTATTTTTCTATGTTATTAATTTATTTATTCATACTATCTATCTCTCTCGTTTCATTTAGATAATTCATTTATTATAATATTGTTGATTCACTTTATCTTATTTTAATGTAATTTAATTTATTAGTTGTATTTATCAATATATAATTAGTTAAAAAAATTACTTACAATTTTATAATTTAAATTTATATTATATTTTTCATGTTATGTAAAAAAAAAATAATTTTTAGCAACTAGGCTGTTATGGAAAGTGAGGTGGGTGGAAGAATAACATAAAATATTAGCAGGAAAAAAATTAGAAGATGAAAAGGGTGATCCCCATCTCTATTAATGGGATTAGTCTAAATTTGATAAGTAAAAATAAAAAAAATAGTTTAAAATGAAACGAGTTCAAATCAGAGAATGAACTCACAAGTCATTGAGTTCCGCTGGAGGCATGACAGATGTAATGTCTATTCAACTAGCCACCTACCACCCTAGCACCGACTTTATTCACGAGTCAATCACAACTTAATTACACTTGCTTTTATATATATATATATATATATATATATATATATATATGAGAACGAATGCTGCCGGCTTCCCCATGTGTGACTTAATTAGTGCAATATGAATTTTTTGTTCAAATGTAGAAAAAGACACTTCAATTACCGGTGAGGAAGCAAAGGTCGTTCAACAGAATTAAAATATTCATATAAAATCAAAGCAAGATTCAGTACCGTGGTCCATTGCAACGTCAAGTCCCAGCTTTTGCCGATATAAGCAGACTCCATTCTCTCTGTCAGGTTAAAATCATCACTGTCTTTTGGTATTAGAAGCTCTCCTTTAGGGCATCCATTCTCACTCTCTTGCTTTCAGATGGATCAGAGCAAAGAAATAGCTCGAGACGTTTTTCCTTTCCTTCGGGTGTACAAAGATGGAACCATCGAGAGACTAGCAGGGACAGAAGTTTCTCATGCTGGCTTAGATCCTGAAACCGGAGTTTTGTCTAAAGACACGGTGATCGTACCGGAAACTGGTGTCTCAGCCAGGCTCTACCGTCCCAATTCAGCAAAAGGCAACCGGAAGCTTCCCCTCGTGATCTACTATCACGGTGGAGGTTTTTTCATTTCATCAGCTGCTGATCCCAAGTACCACAACAGCCTCAACAGGCTAGTCGCTGAGGCTAACATCGTTCTTGTTTCAGTTGACTACAGGATAGCCCCAGAGAATCCTCTCCCAGCAGCATATGATGACTCTTGGGCTGCGCTTCAGTGGGTGGCTGCCCATGCTAAGGAAGATGGTGGCAGCGAGGCATGGCTTAAGGATTACGTCGACTTTGGACGGGTGTTCTTGGCAGGAGATAGCTGTGGCGCTAACGTGGCACATCACTTCGCATTGAAACTTAAGGACTGTGAACTGGGTCATCAGATAAACATTCAAGCCATCGCTATGATCTTTCCTTATTTTTGGGGGAAAGATCCAATTGGCGTAGAATTAACAGATCAGGCGAGGAAATCAATGGTGGACAACTGGTGGTTGTTGGTATGCCCATCGGAGAAAGGATGCGATGATCCTCTTATTAACCCATTCGCAGATGGATCCCCAAGTCTAGAGAGTCTTGCTTGTAAAAGACTGCTTGTTATTGTTGCAGAGAAAGACATATTAAGGGATAGAGGAAGGCTGTACTATGAAAAAATGGTGAACAGCGAGTGGCAAGGAACCGCCGAGTTTATGGAAGTACAAGGAGAAGATCACGTCTTTCATATCCATAATCCTGACTGCGAGAATGCAAAGAGCATGTTCAAGGGTCTGGCTTCTTTCATCAACCAAGCATAGGGATCCTGCTGTAGAGCGCATAGCTTTCACTTGTGGAAAAAGACTGCTCTTTATGTTAATTTATGCTGTAAAACAAGACAAATCTATATTTGGATGCACATAATGATTTCCATTCCACTGCCAGTTTTCAAAAGTTTGCTTTCGCCAGTGCCTGCTTTTGTAACCTGCCTCATTCTTTTAATCGCGCCTTCAAATAAACAAGTCCACAAGGCCAGAAATAGGGCCAAATAACAAGGCAAATAATGCCCCACCTGCCAGCCAGTTCGTAGAAAAGCATTTCATTGCACGGCTGCCATTGAAGCCCTGTGAATTTACTTATGACGACGACTATAGAAAAGTCTTTCTGAAATAGACCTCTTATCGCAGCACCAAAGCCACAAATTACTTCCCCACTTGTGCTGCAGCACCAATGGCTGATAGATACTTGAAAACAATTGGTTTCTTTCTATACTTAGCGAAGGTCAGAAAAATAAAATCTTGGCCGTCGGGGGCAATGAAAAGATAAGCAGGACAATAAAACTCTTGGACAATGAGAATTTATTAATTTATACTCTAATTAATATAAAATTAAGTTATCAATGTTTTTATTTTATTTTATTTTTTCAAAGCATTAAACTCAATACATGTATTATGTATTTTGATTATACAAATATTATTTAATTACTGATTATAAATTATCACTATATTATATATAGCTAAAAGAGATCAGTGTTTTACTGTGGACTGCACAGTGCAGTCCATAGTAAAACACTGATTTCTTGTCCTAGATTTACGTTTTTTTTTTAAGTTCTTTCTTTTGGCTTTTTTTTAAGCCTTTTGAAAAATTATTTTTTACTTTTTCTTTTGTTTTTTTAGCAATTTTTTTCTTTAATTTAGTTTATTAATGTTTTATTAATGTTAAATTTTTTTTATTTAGTTATCAGACTTTCATGATATATTTTCTGGATTTAACGGGTAACCTGATTTGACACGTTAACCTAAAATATATATTTTTTGCTTTTTATTCTTTTTAATTAATTTTTTTTAGTTTAGTTTAGTTGTTAATGTTAAATTTCTTTCTATTTAGTTATTAGATTTTCATGACATATATCCCGAGTTTCACGGGTTAACCTGGTTTCACGGGAGAACCCAGTTAATTATGGGTTGACCCGTCAATTTTTTTATTTATTTTTATTTTCATAAATTTTTTTATTTAATTTAGTTTGTTAATGTTAAATTTTTTTTATTTAGTTATCAGACTTTCATGACACAAATCCTGGATTTAACATGTTAACATGATTTGACGAGTTAACCCGGATTTGTTTTTGATTTTTTCTTTTTAATTAATTTTTTTCATTTAGTTCAGTTTGTTAATGTTCATTTTTTTTTTATTTAGTTGTCAGACATTCATGATACAGATCCGAGATTTAACGGGTTAACTTGGTTTGACGAGTTAACCTGAATTTTTTTTTTGCTTTTTTTTCTTTTAAATTAATTTTTTTCGTTTAATTTAAATTGTTGATGTTAAATTTTTTTTCTATTTAATTATCAAACTTTTATGACACGGATTCCGGGTTTGACAGGTTAACCTGGTTTAACGAGTTAGTTCAGTTAATTCTGGGTTAACCCATTAATTTGTTTTTTCATTTTTAATTATCAAACTTTCACGATGCAAATTCAAGGTATGACGGGTTAACCCAATTAATTCATATATTTTTTTCTTTTTATTCATTAGTTTTTTTTCTTCCTGTTGGTTTTTTTCTTTGTTTTTTTCTTTTTAACTAATCTATTTAATTATCACACTTTTATGACATGACCTTACAGTCAGACCCAAGTCCAATGCTATTGGGTCTGGTATTGCAGTCCAGACACTTTTATGCTAAGGGTTAACCCAAGTTTAATGTTATTATTAATATTATAAATATTACTTTTAAATCAGGCGTTGCAACCAAATCTAAAACTCTTACGTATAACTTTGCAAAAAAATCTAATATTTTTAGATCTTAGTTTTTTTTAAAATACAAAAAATAATTGACCTGCGGCATTGCGCGAGGCATATAACTAGTTATGTACTATGAATTATCATTATTCTATGTAATTTATTTTTAAAAAATTGAAATATCATTACGTAATGGATGTTGAATAACTTTGGAGTTGTTGAGTGATAATAAATTATTGAGAACATCAAAATAACAAAGAACATGAAGTATCGGTACTCGTACAACTATACATCCAAAAACAACAATTACGTCATATATTCTCTTATAATTGTATAAAAAGATTATTAATTTTTATAACCTGTGTTTTTTTTTCAAATATATTGTCTTATTATTAATTTACCACATTAATTCTAAGTCAAAGCCAAGACCGGTTAAAATAAGGTTATTAATTTACCACCGTTACACTGTAGTGAACTTTTAACAGGAGTTCGAGCTAGGAACAATCCAAGAAATGGACCATCGTTTGATTTGCTAATTATAACTTCCACGACCAAATAACAAAACAGCAAGGAGCACCCCACGATCTAACATCATGAAGCAGACAATAGCACAAGTGCATCAAGTGATTGAACTGCCTTCCATAAATCCACAATGACAACTCAACCAGTACAGCATAACAAAAAACGAAATGGCAAAAAACGAAATGGTACACTATGAACCAAGATTGTTCGACTTGAAACAGAGAATACAGAATGAGAAATGAAAGGACAGATCTAGAACACAACCGTGTCGAGCATAGTACCCAATGTCTGAACTATGTTGGAAGACATTAAGTTTGAGACATGTTCTTCAAGGTGTTTCTTCGCATCTTGCCTTCCCACGTTCGCAATTGCCAGCTTTTCAGGTGGCAGCTCATCTTCCTCTTGCACAGCCTTGTTGTATTTAATAGCTAAGTTCAGCATTTCCTGCGATTTCAAGACATATCAAGATCAATCCCTACAGGACGGAGAAAATGGATATTACTGTATTTAACTAATACCTACCAGACTACAAACATTCAAAGGGCAATCAAACATTCTAATGGCATTGCCCTGATGATAAGAAGGTAGTTAACAGAGGCTTACCCCATCAGGATGCAATTGCCATAATGTTGGATAAGTAATGGAATGGAATGCTATATGGGATGAGTAATACAAGCTATGAATCCACAAATGGCAATGCATTAATGTTAGATGAGTAATGGCATGCTCGTCATAATTACTTGCAATGGTCCTCAACTAGAATTAACCTCCAACACGGGGAGTTCATGATGCACGATCATTTACAATAGGACACTGAAAATCACGAGCACCCTCTCCCACACAATGAAAAGACAATAAAAAAAAACAAAACGTAGATTAAAGAAACTCCCATAAAACTTGCTCACCTGAACAGTCTGCTCATTGGTTTTTGAATGAGTATCAAACCGCTTAAGTGTCAAACCGTCTGTCCATTTCTTCTTGTGAAGATTAAGAAGCATCTTTTCCTCAAGTTCATTCTTTCTGTAATTAATGGCTATTGAGTAATAATGTCTATTCAATCCATGGATCAATGCCTGGAAATTTCAAGTAAACCATATCAGATCTTGATGCAACAGAAAAAAGCTTGCGGAAAAAGAACAGTTTTGTTATGCACTTACTTGAATGGATGGCTTATTCAGATGCCCAAGATTGGAAGTTGTCTGCCGGGGTTCTTGGCCAAGCATCATTGTTTGTGGGTTAATCAAACGGAAGGCATCAATTACCACCTTTCCTTTAACACTCTGGATTGGATCCACGACCACTGCCACAGCACGTTGATTCAGAGCTTCAAAACTCTGTTAATATCAAACATGATAAACCAGTCAGTTCAGATAGCAAAAACAAGCAGCAAAAATACTGAAACAAACAACAATCATATAAAAAAAATATTGCAATTAAGAATTCATCCTAGTTCAGAAAGACTAACTTCAAGGCATTGGCTAAATGCCATATTCGTTAAAAACCCTTGCCTCCACTAACAGTCTTAGCATTGTGGCAAAACTGAATTGAATCAAAATTATATAAGCAGACAAAGAGAATTCTGAAAGAACAGCACCTGAATTTTGTTCTGATACAACTTGTAGAAAAATTGAACAGGTATATATCCATAAAAGATTGGAAGAAAAGACAGGAGAGGGCATTATGATTTTAGCATCTACTTAAAAATGCTAAAATTGTGAGACTGTTAGATGAGATGGCAAAGTAAGCATTTTATCAACATTTGGAGGTTTGAGGTTCAAATCCCAAACAGGGGGACAATCCTATAGGTTAGGACAAACAAAGAAAAAGTTACACATTTGAAGAATAATCAATCTTCCAGGTCACCAAGGCACTCCGCAAAACAAGAGTCCCCAGTCATTTCTTATCAACAAGCTTCTTATATGCATATCAAGCAGCATCATCCACAATTTCCTAAGGTTTTTTTACTAACCCATGTGATCACAGTTCACATTGGACTTTTGTAATCAAGCTATCCTGTTTTAGGCAGAACTTTTTTTCTCTTTCCAAATGACAGTTCACAGAATCATACGGTACAGTCATCCTATCCCATAATCACTGAATGGCTAAATCTAATAATCCATTTTCGGACAGTCTGTAAAATCAATGTAAAGTTCACTAATGACACTAAGCATTAAGAATACCAATGCTATGTCTATAAGCATAAACATGAAGCAAAACCTGCTGGGTATTTATATCAACACCGGAAAGCCAACAGCCAAATCCAGGATGTGAATGGTACCACCCCACAACCATCTCCGGCCTGCAACACCAAACAACAACAGAAAAAATATATCCAAAAATAACCACACAATTTCATCTAAATCAAATTGACAGGAAAAAGAAAAATAATACCTTCCAGTCTGTTTAAGCATGTCAATCATATTAGTCTGAAATACATGATCAACAGCTTCAACACTCACACCAGTACCACTTTGTGGCATTGCGAATACATCAACAACGCGAACTGTATATTCATCCACAAACTCTCCAAGCATCAAACCCATAACTTCCATGGGTACCCCAGCTCTACCTATATCCACATCCACACAAAAACCCAACTCTTAACAACTCCTCAAATATTCAACAAGAGCACCGCAAACCCAAAATTCATTTCAGATCCAAAACCCTAGACTCTAGGTTCAAATTCAAATCAACACAGAACCAACAACTAAACCCTAAAACTGAAATATGCTATATCTATAGGTTTTGGATTTGGAAAAAAAACGTACCGTGTTTAAGCATTTTGAGGAGGGCAAGAGAGGAGATGTAGACCTGCTCAGAGGAATCAAGTGTTGGAGAATCTGGTGGTGGATGGCCCAACGCACCTCCTGCACCTGCAAACATTCTTTGCAGTCTCTCCATACCTGACATTTCTCTCCAGCCAAACACAAATTATTCTTGAGAGCTTTACGTTGTGAGCAAGACAGAGACTGCTAATTTCTTATGCCCTTGAAAGGTTAAATAATTAATAGTTTTTGGTAAATGGGCCTTGAAACTAGATGGGCTTGTTACGTCTCCAATACTTGCGGGGTTTAAATCGGTCCCTAAATTTTCAAGTAAAGGGCTAAAAAAGAAGTAAGGCTTATTTGGCCCTGTATGAAAGTTTCTTTTTTACTTTTTTGCCCGGTTTCAAGGACCAAAGTCTCAAGCTTGCCTCGGTGTCAACTATAGTTGTCAGACCGAGCTCCGAGAACTAGCCTGAAAATATACCTGGTTTATTAGATTATTGGGTTAATTTGGGTTAATATTTTTTATAAAAACAATGCTATTTCATTTTTATTTAAAAAAAATCTCTTGATTTTGCCTTAATTAACTTTGAACTAAGTTTTGTCCAGTAAACTAACTCCATAAACCATATTGAATTTAATATCTATCATGTTACATCTACTGTTTTCTCTTTGGAAGTGTAGTTATAGTTGTTTTTTAAAGTGTTTTTCGTGTCGAAATATATTAAAATAATATTTTTTTATTTTTAAAATCAGCGTATCAAAACGATCCAAAACATACAAAAAAATAATTTTAAAAAATAATTTTTTTAAAAACACGGATACAACCACGTTTTTAAACCCCTTTTTTTTCCGTTATTTATTTCTTTCTTTGTATTTTTTTTCTTCTTCTTAAATCATGATCTTACGTATTGCATCGTCTTTATGACTCGTTACCTTATACTCTAAAAGAACCGGCGTGTCTTATGGTGGTTTAGTGCTCATATAAATATTAAAGAACGCTAATCAAGTTATTAATCGCTTTCTATCAATTCCTCGCCATGGCTTAAGTCGCAATACTTAAGGTCGCAGGTTCGAATCCACGGGGCAGCAAAGTTTCTTTCAACAATCCAGATGATATGTTGTCTGGATACCAATTGCACAATTAAAAAAAAAAAAACTAAAAAGGCGCTCAGCAATCACTGTAACATGTGAGTGGATTCAAGCAGTATTTTTTAGCATCATCTCTTTATTCTCACCTTTTTTCTCGTGTGATTTGGTGTTCTCACTAGTTTTCTTCTTTGCACTAGCAGCGTGATCAAAGCTTCAACTTAGTTTTGTTTATTGTAGTTTTACATTAGGGGACACCAGCCATTAAACATTGAGGGGTTTTGAGTAGATGTGACTAATGTGACTGATTACTTTTTAGAAGAACTGGGTTGGGATCGGCTAGCTTGAGTTTGGTTGATCACGGCTACATTTTAGAGATATGTGGCGAGCCATTTCCTTCTGTGGTTAGTGAGGTGTGCCATCATTGTGCATTAAATGCACACCTCACTTGCGTTGGGCTCCGGGAGTTGTTTTTTTAATAAATATTTTTTTAATGTTAAATTTTTCTATTTAGTTATTAAATTTTTATTACATAGATTCCGGATTTGACGGGTTAACTCAGCTAATTCTGGGTTAACTCGTAATTTTTTTTCCTATTCAGTTATCAAACTTCCATGACACGAATCCCAGGTTTGACGGGTTAACCTAGTTAATTCAGATTTATTTTCTTTTTCTTCATTAGTTTTTTTTTCTTCATGTAGGCTTTTTTTTCTTTGTTTTTTTCTTTTAAATTAATCTTTTTTTTTGTTTAGTATTTTTTTTTTGCCTTTTGCTTTTTTTTAATTAATTTTTTTAAATTTAGTTTGTTAATATTTTTTTTCTATTTAGTTATCAAACTTTCATAACTCGAACTCAGATTTGACAGGTTAACCCGGTTTGACAGGTTAACCCAGTTAATTCAGATTTTTTTCTTTTTCTTTATTAGTTTTTTTTTCTTGTAGATTTTTCCTTTGTTTTTTTCTTTTTAATTAATCTTTTTCTCATTTAATTTAGTTCATTAATATTATTTTTTTCTATTTAGTTATCACACTCTCATGACACGAATCTCAGGTTTGACAGGTTAACCTGATTTGGTGGGTTAACTCAGTTGATTCAGGTTTTTTTCTTTTTCTTCATTAGTTTTTTTCTACCAATTTTATCTTTTATTATTATAATTAACCCACAGTGAAAAGACCGAGCATTTTTTCTTTTTTTTTCTTTTTTTAATGAATATTTTTTTTGTTTAATTTAGTTTGTTAATATTAATTTTTTTTATTTAGTTATCAAACTTTCATGATACGGATTCCGGGTCTGACGGGTTAATCCATATTTTTTTTGTTTTTCTTTTTAATTAATTTTTTTGTTTAATGTAGTTTATTAATGTTAAATTTTTTCCTATTCAGTTATCAAACTTTTATGACATGGATCCCGGGTTTGACGGGTTAACCCGTAATTTTTTTTTCCTGTTCAATTATCAAACTTTCATGACGTGAATCCCAGATTTGACTGGTTAACCTGGTTTAAAGGGTTAACCCAGTTAATTCAGATTTTTTTTTCTATTTCTTCATTAGTTTTTTTTTTTCATGCAGGCTTTTTTTTCTTTGTTTTTTTCTTTTAAATTAATATTTTTTTGTTTAGTATTTTTGTTTTTGTTTTTTTTTTTGCTTTTTGCTTTTTAATTTTTTTTTAAAATTTAGTTTGTTAATATTAAGTTTTTTTCTATTTAATTATCAAACTTTCATGACACAGATTCCAGATTTGAAGGATTAACCCGAGTAATTCAGATTTTTTTCTTTTTCTTCATTAGTTTTTTTTCTTCATGTAGGTTTTTTTTCCTTTGTTCTTTTAATTAATCTTTTTTTTGTTTAATTTATTTTATTAATGTTAATTTTTTTCTATTTA
>Ga0325411_1003704_pt1 | contig 17249 bp, 11 predicted proteins | sample PopdelMetagenome_13_FD_206181 | JGI IMG/M metagenome (GOLD analysis project Ga0325411, IMG submission 206181) | Populus deltoides microbial communities from Bellville, Georgia, United States - Xylem-PdIQD-R4 | ecosystem: Host-associated > Plants > Phyllosphere > Stem > Wood/Secondary xylem...
TGAGTTAAAACCAACTTCTGTAACTCTTTTACTTGCCGATAGATCTGTAAAAGTGCCTAGAGGAATAGTTGAAGATGTGTTAGTTCAAGTTGATAAATTCATTTATCCTGTGGATTTTATTGTCTTAGATACACAACCTGTTGAAGCATGTAATTCAATTCCTATTATTTTATGTTATATTAATCTCTTATTTATATTTTTCATTTCCTTTACTATACTAAGTTAACTTATATCATGTTTATGTTCTTATATTGTTCTTTTTTTATGTTTTTCTTCTTCATGATGTTTAACTAAGTTAATTTTGTCAAGGTGAAAATGGTACACTAATGGTGTAAGAATAAGTATAATATAAACTCAACATGGACTTTAATGTTTGATACTAACATGTTTTGTATTTGTTATGTTACTCACTCTTAATACCTTACTTGTTAAATGGTTAATCTAGAATTGTGTTGTATAACCCTTGGTACAACAAATACTTGACACTTTCATAGCTACTGTGTGGTATAACCGACACTTGTGCTATGAAAGGAACTTGATTTGTTGTTAACATAAGTAATCACCATGAATACTTGACCACATTTACAAGTATTGACATTACTCAAATAAGATAATTAATATAACCTTGTTAATAATTTATAATCCGATTGGAACCTTCTTTGTGTGTGGTTTCCAGTTGAGTAATAAAAAGAGTTTATACTATACTTTTTTGAAATACCATTAGTGGATCCTCTAACTTTGACAATTGTTTTATCCTTATTTTATCCTTACATTAATATCACATCTCAAAAGTTCTCTTCAACTCCTTTTCATTTATTGTTTATAATTTTATATAGTTCACCTCCCCGTGGTTCGACCTCGGTCTTACCAGGTTATTTATTACTTCAACACTTCTGCACTTGGAATAAGACATCAATCTTTTGATAATGTTAAGATCCATGAATTGGGATCCTAATTCATATAGATATAAATGGTCTAATGGGGGCAATAATTTCCAGGAACATTTGGAACATTTTATTTTTGAGCAGAAGAGCCGTTTTTTTTTTAAAGTAGTGTTCGATCGATTACATATTAATCAATATTCGATTAATGACCCTTTTAACTTTGCTATCTCAAATGAATTTAACCTTTTATGATATCCCCTACTTACATTCTAGTGCTTGCATGTATTGTAATTGAACAAATGTTAAGTTCAACTGTTGGACTCGGTATTCAACCGAGTGTTCACTGTGCCACCGTTTAACAACATTAACCAATTCATATTTACTATTTAATGTTTTACCAAGCTCTAAATTAGACCCTCTTGGAATACGTCTATGACTAGTGCCCAATCACGTGAAACAACAAAACTAGACCTAGAAGCATCTCCAAATTCAGGAACATGATGAATAATTTCATCATCAACATCATCATCATCATCATCATCATCATCATCATCATCATCATCATTGTCACTAGGTTCATAATATTCAAATCTATGCTGATCAACAAAAAAATTGTCAAACATAATATCATCAATCATTTGCAGCAAATCATCTGACAATACTATTTTTACCTTTATCAACTAAATTTGAAGGACCAATAGAAGTTGGGACACATAAATTTTGATCGACTATTCATATACAATATTATCATGTTTAAATCAAAATTGGTATAAGATAATACTGTTGTTCACCAATTTGAATGAGAGAATCAATCATTGTCTTAAAACTACCATCACACACAATCAGTACAGTATAATACTGTTGTTCACCAATTTAACACCTTCAAGTTATTTTAACATCAATATCATTATAATCCAACCAATGTCCATGACAAATGGTTTCTTTTATTTTTACATATGACATGCCTAAATTACTAGTTAACAACAAATTGCTCCCGCCATTGTATGTGATACTATTGTTCATTTCAGGAATAATATCGTCACTGTAATGACATAACATAAATATGTTATTAGACATTCTATATAAAAAAAATCAGATTCTAGTTAATTTAACGTAATTTTAACTAAATTGCATTACCTTAACCCAAATTGGAAAATTTCACAGCAAACTCAATCAAATTCTCAAAATTTAACGTTAAAACAAACTTAACCAAAAATTAAATATAATTTATGATACATTGCCAATTGATATTTTCATGCTCAATTGTATTAATCAAACATAAATTCATAGCAAATTAATATAATTCAAAGAAAATACTAAATTCATCAACTTATCAATAATTCAATGAAACATGTAATTCATCATAATTCAATCACATTTATGCTCTATTGCATGAACATGTGTGCATATTTAACTAAATTATTGGCCAATTCCAACAATATACATAAAATTTATAATTCGGCAACTTAACCTAAATTAAAAGCAACATATAATTAATTAAAATAATTAATTCATCTTATTTTCATGTTCAACTATATCAAATAAACTGTAATTGATTATATTCTTAACTAATTTATGATTGATTCAATAAACCCTAAATTCACCATAAACTCCAAATTCAACCTAAATAATTATTTGATTAAAACCAAATCAAATGCAAATTCATAGCAATATAGCATGTTTACCTTATTTATAGGACTAAAAGAATAGCTATGACAGTGGCGGTACCAGTGGTGTCAGTAAAGGGAGCGATGAATTTTTAACACAAAAACATCAAATGATATTTAAAGATTAGGATGAGTTCGATTTTTAGTTGTTTTAAAAGCAAAATCTAAGTGATTAACAAATTTTTTAAGAGAGATGTGAGGGCGTCGATGTTTTTTTTTTGAGAGTGTTTGTGTGTTTTGTTAGTGTCGATTTATTTAAATTTTAATTGATGTCGCACTTCTGAAGCACGGCATCTTAAGTTGTAGCGCTTCAGAAGTGCGACATTAGTTAATATCACACTTTAAAAACATAATATGTAGATGTCGCATTTTAAAAGTACGATATTTAGTGGATGTCACGTTTATGAAACGCGACAAAATCAAACTATGTCATTTCACTAAAAACTTTTTAGTGTCATTCTCCAAATTTTTAAGTTTACTAGGCTCATTGCTTTTTTAAAAAACCTATATAACCTGCATAGATTGCAAAAAAAATATTGGCGATTTCGATGAGGTATGACTATTAGACTACCAACAGTAAAATCAGTCCTTGAACTCAGTATTTGACAACGATGATGCATTCCTCAGGCCATCAAGATCGCATTTGATATGACCTGGTTAGGCACAATACAAACACCTATAGTGAACAACTATTTCTGTACATGAAAAGACAAAGAGGTTCATAATCATGTTCCAGGCGTCCAGATTCAACAGAACTGCTATCCAACTCCATAAGTCCACTCTCTTTCATTAGTCATTACCTCCCCGCCAGCACCATCACCGTGTCTTCCCACTTCAGCATGTAAAGTAGACAGAAGCAACATAATAAGTACATTATCTGACTCCAGTTCCGCAAGCTTCTTATCTGCAATGTCACTTAATTCTAAGTTGCCATAAGGCCTACAACAGGTCAGAAATGATCCCCAGATAGACTTTGAGGGTTCAAAAGGCATTTCTTTGATTAGTTTGAAAGCTTCATCAAGACAACCAGCGCATGCCAAGAGTTCGATCAAACATGCGTAATGCATTGACACTAGGGGAGAATCCATAATTTCCATTGATCAAAGAACTAAATATCTGTCGACCCATATCAACCAACCCCGAGTGGCTTGCAAGCATTAAGCACGGTAGCCAAAGTGACATGATCCGCCTCAAACCATTCTTGCTCCATTCTGTTGAACCGGCAAACAGCTTCCCGCTCGCTTTTAACAAAACCCAGCCCTTGTATAAGTGCATTCCAAGTAGAAAAGTTCTTCTCTTTCATACTTCTAAAAGCTTTCAACCCTTCATCAATTCTCCCGCATTTCAAATATTTATCAATTAAAGAAGTTCCCATAATCACATCCAACTCCCATTCATTCCTCCTTATAAAATCATGTATCCAAACACCCATTTCCATCGCTCTAAAACCCGCACACGCACCCAAAGCATTCACCTAGTAACACGATTAGGCACTATACCCGCATTATACATTTTATCAAAAGCAATTCAAAGCATCAGAATAATTCTTAGCATTCCTATATCCCATAATTAAAACAGTCCACGACACAACATCTCTATCAGACATTCACCATGGGGTTTATGAAATTGGGTAAAGATTAGTGCAAGAGGGAAAAGTTTTAGGAGGCAGTTATAAAGTGTAGGTAATACAACCATATTATTCGATAGTTTCATCTACATTTAACTAGTGTTTTGCTTATGTTTTATATATATAATGCCTTGATATTCTTTATTTTATATTTTGAAGGTACTTTTGGATGAAAGACGCAAAAAGGAGTAAATTGAAGGTTGTTGATAGATTGGACCTTCAGTCGATGTTTTGTGCAGAGCGTAAGCTCTAGAGGTCGAAATGAAGTGATTCCAGTAGAATTAAAAATCTAACATTCATACCTTTCTGGAAATCTAAGGCAAGAAAATAAAATAAGGAAGAGCATGGAAATCACAGCCTTCAAAGTCAAATGTCGCAATCTGCCAGTGTTGACCTTCACCCATTCTGACTTGAATATCTTGAGCTACATAACTGTATTTGATGCAAACGCAATTGCTTTGAATTCCTGACTCAAAGACCTATTCACGTATCAAATTTCAGCAAAAAAAAAAAAATCTCATATGAGGGAGATATGATTTTTCTAAGATGACAAATGAATTCTGCCAACAAACAGGTTTTGTGAAGAAATGAGTTCAAATTATATCCTGAAGCATCCAAACCAACATCCAAGTTTTTATTTTAGAAATTTAGCTCCTCTAAGTCAAAGCTTGAAGATTTCATGCAAGACTATTTCTCCTTTTTTTTTTTTGAAAAATAGTTATTGAAGTACTTAAATATAAACTATCTACTTAAGGGAGGACTATTTTGTAAAATAGAAACTAGGGTTTTCTAGGATATAAAAAGAATGAGAGAAGAGAAGGGGGGCAGCCAACTAAGAGAGAAAAAACACCCCCTCTCCTCCATAAACCCGAAATCATGTTTTCTTCTTCCTTTTTGATTAGTTGTTCAACAAACATGTAAGGCTAAAACTCTTTTCCTTGATTACAAGGATACATAAATCTTCAGATTTCAAGAACTGTAAGATTTATTTTTCCTTTTATTTTCAGTTTATATGATGAATGAATATGTTTGTTCTCCTATGCTTATTTCCTATGATTGTTTATTTTAATTGCTAGAGTGAACTCTAAGTTATTATTGTGAACAATCTATTGCTAAGTTTGCTATCAAAACCAGAGTTGTGGTATATAAACTTGTGAAGCAACAAAGATTAATAATTGTGGCAGATCCAGATTAGTCATCTTAGAGAGAGCATTCGATTGATCAAATCAAACATGGACTGCAGACAATTATGTTGTCTAGATAATTAAGGCTGTCATTAAATTAAATTACTAGTGCAGACACTGTACTTGTTTGATGGTTAGGATTAGATATACAACGAATTTGCTAACTAATCAACATAAGAAAAGATAGATATTCAGAGTATAAATTGACATTTCGTTTCTATGATCAGTTTTGATTTTTGTAGGTGAATGTTTACTTGTGACCAAGGTTTGTTCTCTTGATAATTTTCTGATTCTATTTAATTTCATTTCATAGTTTTCTGTTTTTTTTTTTTTTGCTTTAGCCTAAATAACATCCAACCCCCAAATTGCATATCATCTAGCATAAAAATCTGACTTGAACCTTTCACGTGGGATCAACCCCTTACGTGCTCTATACTGTCTTGTGTGTTATGTTTTAAGTTAGGGTAATTAATTTGTGCGACCGTGACATCCCAACAATAGGCAAGTGTGGTGATGAAATGAATGTAATAGAGGATTTGTTAGAGAAGGGTATTTGTTTAGGAGATGGATTATCTTGTTTGCTGTTGGCGAGGGGCTACAGGTTGCCAGTGCGAGCAACCCTATCCATATTGCGGGTTTTTTTTTAATAAAAGGAAAGATATAAATTATAACAAAAAAGAAAGAAAGTGAAAGATAAAAATACTATGATCATGACAGTTTACTTTGTTTGTTTGTTTGTTTTTTTTTTTTAATCAGTGCACTTGTGTTAAGGATATGTGTTGTTTGGTATTATAGTAATGATTAATTTTTAAAGTGTTTTTTATTTTTAAATATATTAAAATAATATATATTTTTTTAAAATTTATTTTTGATATTAACACATCAAAATAAAAATAATAAAAAATTAATTTGAAATAAATATTTTTTTTAAAAAAACACTGCCACAACCCACAAAACAAATACAACCTAGTCTTAATAAAGAGTTGAAGTGAAAAGAACAGAAAATTGACAATAAAAAGAAACGAATGAAGGAAGAACTCTAGAATTTATATAAATAATACTTGAATCCCATTTACATGTCTTATTTATACCATCATTCTAACTAATTGATCATTCTTTTATAACTACCTTTATTCCCACGTGTTTAATGCTTTTATATACTAACTAAATTTAACAACTTTTCCTATCATTCCTTTTTTTTTTTCAAGTTGAATCTTTAGTAAACAAATTTGATAATTTGATCAAATCAGCTTCACAACTCATTTTTTTTTTTCATAATCCTTCATTCTAGTATTGCCATATGATAAACCTTCACTTTCTCTGATTCGTTTGTCACTAGAAACATTGAGGATACTACTACATTACTTCCAATCTTCCAATTTATATGTTATTACTCCAAGCTTTCAAATGATTTTATAGGAACCAAAATAACATGGATTCAACTTTATATTCCACCTCAAAGCCACAATTATTTTCCTATAAGGTTGCAACCTTAAGTACACCCAGTCTCTAACCATAAATTCTCCTTTTTTCCTTCATTTATCAGTCAATTGCTTTATCATGTTTCTTGCCATATCTAATTGTTTTTGCAAATCAAGGTTCATTTTTTTTTTTATAATTCCCTAACTAAAGCAATAGTAATAGTCTCTAACAATGTTCTTTCAGTAGTTGGTGATGGATAACCATACATAGCCTGAAAATGACTCATTTTGATACTAGAGTAACTGAAATTGTAACACCAATGTGCTAAAGCTAGTCGTGAGCAGCATTGTTTAGGATTATTCATAGACATACACTTTAAATATATTTCCAGGCATTGGTTCACCATTTCTAATTTCCCATTAGATTTTGGATGGTAGTTGAACTCATGAACAATTCAACTCCTAACAACATGAATAAATCATTTTAGAACAAACTAGTAAACATAATGTCTTTATCAGTCACAATGGTCACTGACAATCAATGAAAGTTATAGAAATGATTCAAAAATATCCCAGTTGCCATCTTTGCAATAAAAGAATGTGATAAGGCAATGAAGTGACTCTATTTAGTGAATCTATCCATAATCACCATTATAATGTCTTTACCTTTATATTTTAGAACTCCCACAAAATCCATTATAAAATCTCTCCAAACTCTACTAGGTATTGACAATGGTTATAGGAGTTCAGGATAAGCCCTACCTCTTTATTTTTGCTTATTTATAAACTTCACTCTCCTTAACCATCTGTTTCACCATTTTCTTCATTAAAGGCTAGTAAAACACAACTTTAAACCTCCTATAAGAATTTTGAATTCTTGCATGACCTCCAATACAAGAATTATGAGTTGTTTTAACTATTTCCCCTCAGTTCACCTTATTCTCCATTTGTAATTCTTTATTTATTCATGAGTATTCCATCTATAAAGTTATTATTCAGGCCAATTATCAGATTCTACTAGTTTCTTAGTGATGATCTCTTATAGTTAATAATCATTTTGTAGGATTTCATAATCTCTTTATAACATCTTGGCATTACTATTAAAATGACATTATGCCTCTATATGTCCACTCCATTAGAATTACCATGTATTCATTCTTATAAATAGACACTCCTAAGTGTTTAAAACACAAAGCTTTACTAAAGAAAACCAATGGTCTCCCTTACTAACTAATTATTGCTCCTATTCCTGTAGCACAAACATCAATTTCCAGTATAATAGTCTTTTTAAAATCAGGCAATGCCAATGATATGTTCTGAAAGCAATCTTCTCAATGTTAGCAATATGCATCCTTACTTGGTGATAACTTGACCTTAAGTCTACTTTTGAGAAATTTTATGATCTTTATTGCTCATTTATAAAGTCATATTTTAATGGAATTAAAACTTGTTCTTTATGGTTAACTCATTTACCTACCTGTAGTCCACATAAACCTCTAGTTTTGTCTTCTTTTTGACTAATAGTATTGAAGAAGCAAATGGGCTATTGTTGAGTTGAATTATCCCATTAAGTATCTCTTTCACCAATCTTTTAATTTCCTTCTTATGTATAAAAGAACTTCTATAAGCTCTTATGTTTATTGGCTTAATACTTAGAATCAAAAGAATTTTATGATCCAATACCCTTACTAGAGAAAACCGTTTCAGTTCCTTAAATACTTATTTGAATTCTTTTATAAAGGTTTTCATCACAAGTTTCACTTCTTTCTATCTAGATTCCCCTTTAACTTCAATTGAGAAAATTTGTCCCATAAAACTATATACCATTTCTTTCAAATTTTTCTAAACATTCGATGATGTGATTATCTGTTTGCTAGCCTTTTAATGATTTCTTTTAGCTTAATCATCTTTTCTTCTCTCTTAAAAGATAATTTTATCTTGTTGAAATCAAATAGAATTGGTAAGTAAAGTTTTAGCCAATCCATTCCTAAAACCATGTCATACATCTCTAGCTTTAAGACTTTTAAATTTGCCTGAAATTCATGCCCTTGTATCTTCCATCAAAGTTTTGGGTAGAATACACTACATTTCATGACACTCTCATTAGTAACATTTATTGTTAACAAATTAGTTTTTTTTTAATGGTAGTTCTAATTGCTTTAACCACATGTTCATCTATGAAGCTATACCATTGTCAATAAGAATTATAAGGTTCTTTTTTTTTTTCTAATTCCCTTTAACTCTTATTGTATTATGAGCATAACTCTTAGCCAATACATTTAGAGATAAACCATACTCGTCTGCTTGTTCTTCATTAGCTACCATTTCATTGTTATCTCATTCCTCTACTTTTAAAAATTGACCACCTTCTTCATCTACACCATTCATCATACTCAAATTCTTCTTATTACATTAATGGCATGGAAAAACTTTCTCCCTATATTTATAACAATGACCTAACTTCCTCCTTTGTTGGTACAAAGTGTCATGCATTTGTTTACCTCTTATAGTCACAAAAATTCTTGTATTGTAAGGAGTGTTGGAAGAAGGTTTACGTGATGGTCTTCCATTATTAAAAGAATAAGATATTCTAGGTATCATTATATTTCTTTTTGCCATGGCCTAGTTAGACTATTCTTGCCACCTTGCCTAATCAAATACTTGTATCAATGTTGCAAGCTTCAATATCTTTAATGTTAGTTTAATGTCATATTTGAGGCCACTGAAAAAGATAGAGATATAGTATGATTCTATAAGTAAAGGGTTCAATGTGCTCATTAAGGACTTGAGCTCCTCAATTTCAGCATACATTTCTACCCTTCTCTCTCGTATTAGCTTGTTAAACTCCTTTACTATATCTTTTCTACTGCCAAATCATGTTTAAATTGATTGAACAAACTCTTTCTAATTAATAAGTTCATGATATCCTATCAAGAATCCTTTAAACTATACTTGTGCTTTACCCTCAAAGTAAAGCTAAGTTCCACATATTGGTGAACTGGAGTGAAATGCAACTTTAAAACTTTTTACATTTCCTAATCCATCCCTGTACATCTTTATAGAATGTAGATAGATCCATTTTTAGTAAATACATATTGTATGCACCCATATGGTTCTTATTAATGCCTATAATTTCATCTTGAATATGATTTTGTTATAGATGAATCACTCTTTTGGTGTTAGTTTGATACCTTGCACCCTTCTCAGCTTTCTTTTACAACCATGAATATTTGAGTGTTAGTCATTAAGGTTTCCATTTATGCATTCAGTTGTTCATTCCATTTAGCTTGCTCTTGCCACTGTCTCTTATTATCAGTTGTGGAAACTTATAATTCTAAATGAAAAACTTGTATTGTTTCATCCGATTACCTACCATGCACCTCCAAAGCTCTAACTTTTTTGTTTGCTGCCATTTTAGGTCTTTTTTCTTTAATGATTGCCTTGGATTCAAGGCTCTGATACCAATTTGTTAAGAACTTAGTCTTAACAAATAGTTGATGTGAAAAGAATATGAGATTAAGAGTTAGAAAACATAAGAGAATGAAGAACTCTATAAAATTTACAGAAATAATACTTCATAATACTTGAGTTCCATTTACATCATATATCTTATTTATACCATCATTCTAATTAACTAACTAATCCTTTCTTCATCTATTTAACTACTTTTATTCCCATGTGTTTAATGCTTCAATATGCTAACGAACTTTAACAGTTTTTCATGCAATTCCTCTTCTTTTGTTACTTATGTTTATTCTTTCATGTTCACATTTATGCTACTCATACTATTTGTAACAACTTGCCTTCAGGGGTAATTTGATCTTTGTATATGGTCCATTAATCATTATAAGATCAACCAGGGATAACTCAGTCTTTTTACTTTTTTGCATAATGGAATTACTTTATTACCCTTAAAAGGAAAAAATAATGAACTACCTTACAAGGTCATTTTCATCATTTTCTTCTTATTAGTACCGTGAAATGGCAGAAGTACAATTAAAAGGAAAACAATTGATGAACTGACAACTATGGGCTATTTTGTTTTTTCACTTTGTTCTTTTTTTTGTTGCAATATTCATATTGGCTTAGAGAAACTTAGTCTTTTGATAAATATAATATAAAAAAAAATTTGGTGACGCCTGTATAACATGCATCAATCACTTCGCTAGCTTTGGGTGGCACATATGGAGGCTTACAATGGTCAACAACGAGCTTTCTTGGTATGGTTTAATTTGTCTCAGTGGACCCTCCATTCCATAATAACACGTGTGGCATTATGACCTCTAGTTTGGCACCAATAAGAATTTTTTCTTTTTTTTTCTCTCTCCACCTCATTCTTTGCACTAGGCATTTTAGAGTTTAAAAACGCTCCTCAATTTGTTTTTCCTTTAGATTTGATTCATGTTCTTTTGATTATTATTTTTCTTATTTCAAATGGTTTATAAATTTGGATTTTGTTTTTAGATTTCATCATCTTTTAATTTTTAATTTTTAATTTTTTAGATTTGATCCTCATTCTTTTGAACATTGTTTATTTTATTTTAGACAAATTTTTGAAATAAAGTTTTTTTACAAGTTCATCCTTTAATTTTTTTTTCCTTATGTAATCTGATCCTCATTCTTTTTTTTTTGCAATTCTTTTTTTAGCGGTAAATTTCTATAATTTAATCTTTTTTTTTATGATTTCATAATTATTTGGGAATTAAGTTTCTTGATTTAGTCTGTATTTAAAATTTCACGGGTTGTGGGTTTGAAGTATTAATCCAAGTTTATGAGATTCACGCAGGTTTGCTTGTTTTTATTTTCTCATTTTTTTAAGCTAATATTTTTTCAGTTTCATCATTTAATATTTATTTATTTTTCAATTTCATTCTCCTTTTATTTTTTATCTGTCATATTTGGTTTTTATTCTTTTAATTTTTATTTATTTTGTTTTAGAGGCTTTTTGGAATTGAAGTTTTTTTACAATTTCATCCTCCATTTTTTTCTTGGTATGTGATTTGATTGTAATTCTTTTTGTTACAACTCCTTTTGCTTTGTCATTTTTTTTAATTTTTATTTTTTTAGATGACTTCATCCTTCAACATTAAATTGGTTGGAAATTGATTTTCTTGATTAAACCTGGGTCTAGGATTTCACAAGTTGAGAGTTTGGATGATTAAATTTAATTAAGTGTAAGGACTTAATTATATTTTAATGGGTCAAATTAATTTTATTAAGGACTTAATTGGTGAAAAATTAAGTTTGGAAGCCTAATTTGGGCTTAATCGAGAATATTGAAATTTTAAAGGACCAAACTTAATTTTTACAAAGTCAATTGATTAAAATCAGGGATAAAATTGCAAGAAAATCAAAGTTTAGGGTCAATTAAGGGTCAAATTGAAGAAATTCACAACCAAGGATCTTTTTGAAAAAGGCGCTAAACTTCTATGACTTAATTTGGGTGAAAACAAGAGTGAAATTGAAGCAAATTAAATGTTAAATGATCAATTTACATAAATCCTAAACCAAGGATCAAAATGAGAAGATGCTGGACTTTAAGGTTGATATTTGAGTTTGACAACGGTAAAATCACATAAAATTAAAAGTTTGAAGTCAATTAGGGATGCAATTAAAATAAATCAAAAGATAGGGACTAGATTGAATTTTAGTCAAATCCTTGATTAAAACCTAAAGGGTGTCAAAATGACGTCGTTACATTTAAATGAAACTGTGTATTTTGACTAAAACGACATTGTTTTGACCAACACAAAAAAAATAAAAATACGGGTACCAAACGACTTGTCATTTGGCCACTGTTCATCATCTTCAGTTTTTTATATCTTAAGGCTTCTCGAATGACTACTGTTTAAGGACATTTATTTCCTCATCTCTCCACCAAACAAGACAAATAAGACAACACTCTCATGGCTTAACACCGTATTACACCTCAACATAATTCTTGCCAGCTGGTTGCCTGTGTAGCAATCACCACGCTGCCCCAAAAAGGATGACCTGATCAGCCTTTGCAGCCAAATTTCATAGCTTATGATAATGATGTTTGACCAACGGTTATGATTCTTCCTGTTTGAATTAAGGACTAATATTTATTCCTAATAAAAACCAAATATCCCTTTTTCATCTCCTATAAACAGGGGTGAATTTTGTGCATTAAAGGAGGAGAAATTTGAAGGAAAGTAAGCTAGAAATCAACCTTTACACACCCTTTTTAGTTGCCCAACCAGTCACCTTTCTCTTTTTTTAGAGACCACCGTGAACATCCATTCTAGCCACTACAACAACATTTTCCTTCTCTCCACCATGAGAACCAACCTCCCTCCATCAGCTTTAAATTCTTCTTCTTCCAACAATGCCAGCTTCTTCTTTAGACCAGCCTCGCCAACTGTCAGCTCTTCCACCAGCGTCTCCACCATACTCATGCTGGACCTCCTATCGACAACAGCAACCCATCCTTACGGTAGCGACACCCCTCAAGTCAGGTAATCTCATCTCTTTGTTTTCACTTGCACCATTCAATAGGTGCATGCAAGATGTGAATTAATTCATGTCTTACTACTGCTGGGATTTGCCAACAATAAAGTAAAGTGGGCTGGGCCCTCAGCCGAGCCCATATTTTTTTTTAAAAAAAGAAATTATGCTATGTTGAACTTGTTCGGATAAACTCTTTGTTGAACCTGTACGAATAAACTCTGGTGCTTTCCCCCCCTCTAATTGAATAATAAAGAAAAGTTTAGTTAAACTCTTTTTGGCAGGAATGCTTGTGCTAAAATGAGTGATCAATTTGTTGCACATGTCTAAAAAATGGATATGGATCCAGGTTTCAAGTTGTGATACCAAGCTTGTGTAGACCTCTTAAAAGTAATTTGAAAAACCTTATACATAAATTTCAAATCCTACATCACCAATTCCAAACTGCTTCTCATGTTCTGAATATGTTCTCTAGGGTTTGACAACCCATCATAGTTATCAAAGTTCATTTAACTGGCCATAAAGTATTTATGGAGGCCTATGTTCAACATACTATCATATAATGGTGACCTTCTTACCTGACTTGAGTCTATTTTATCTATATTTTTACATTATCTCTTTGGTTCTAGAATGATGGGTGAGACTTTGGAGGAGAAGGAGCTTATTGAAGAGGATGATTGTGGTTTTCGACCTTGCCTTTTAATCTATAAAGATCATTTCTAGATGACCTTCATAAGATTACTACTCTTGGTGACGTGATCTACTTCTTGTAGTGTGTGAGTATGATGTCCACTTTCTACCTCATTCTGGTTATTTTCCTCAGGATATTGGAGTTCACGTTGCACAGGAGGTGCAAAAGGGGCAACTGCTACCACATAGATGACAATAATTTGCATAGCAATTGGCAAGTTTTGGAGAGAATTAAGTTGTTGCTGGGTAGCTAAAACAACCTTAGTAAGTGTCATCATCTATTAAGCAAGTTGATGGAGATCCATATAAGAAGGTGATGAAGATCCATATGAGGAGATGATGAAGAAGGTAGGGGTTGGTGACCCTTTCTCCCAAGGTTTCTATGTTGTCCACCATAAATACATTATAATCAGATAAATGAGAAATATTACCATAAGAAACGAATAAAGCTTTTTGTTAGTTTTCCACAAATAACACCACTAATGAAGTTTAGAAAAACTTCGCTTGGACCTAGGCTCTCTTCATTGATGATAATGGGCTAATGACATAGGTGTTACTTGTAAAATAACACTTTGATGGCTAAGTCAATGTAGTGTTTGAAGAGTTTTTAATATGTAAATATAAACAAAGTAATTGCAGATAAGTAGTTGTGAATGAGAATATTCATCTATTTATTCTTTGTTTTACCTTGTTTATATAGCTTACCTCAGAAAAAAAAGTATAAAAAGTAACTTATTATGAATTATAAAAGTTGAGACACGTGTAGCTATTCATATGTATGATCTACGCTTAATAAATGAATGACCGTGGTCAAACCAAACTCAAAAGGAGTCAAATCAAGGTCAAAGTAGGCTCAGTTGGGTTCGATTTGACTAGGTAAAACTGAACCCCAAGTTTTGCTAGGTTTGACCATGGTCAAACCGAGCTCAAAAGGAGTCAAACCAAACCCAATGTGCACTTGGTTGAGTTTGGTTTGACCAAGATCAAACCAAATCCTATGTTGGCTTGGTTTGACCACGGTCAAACCGAACCCAATATAGGCTTGGTTTCTTGGATATCATCTGATATTTCTTGGGAAACTTTAAAGATATGGTTGAAGGTTACAAGTTAATTGTCCTTAACATCCCCTTGTTGTTTGGATCCAAGATGGATAAGTGAATAAAAGGCATTGTTGTTGTTTGGATAGATATTGAAACGCAACTTTAGGGACTCATTAAAAGAGATAGAACTATAAGGAAGACGCCATGAATAGAATAAGCACTCGGATCCTGGGTTTAAAAAGGTCCAAGGCTGACATTGTCATCGTAATATTGGCTCTTTTAAAGACCTGGAGAAACCGATTAGAAACCAGGTTACATGGCTTTAACATATATAAATCAAAATTTGAAAACAGGGAGCCTTATTTGTTCTCGTTATTATGAAAAGAGACTAGATTCCTTATATATGTAAATACCTTATATAGAAATAGTTATCATATGTAGTATATTCTACTCTTGTATTGTACACAACCTTAAAGGTATAAATACAAAGGATGGTTGCAGCCATCAACAATCATTGTAATTCACATACAATCAATCTCTTAACTTAATTTGGTATCAAAGTAGTAAAATTGCAAGTTCATTCTTCTCTAGGAACTTCAACACATCTAGCCTTTTCTAATCTTGTTTCTCCCCTACTTTTGATATTGTTCTTCCTCCTAAAGATTCTGGTCTCCTTTTCTTCTGTCAATGAACAATCAGAAACTTCAATAGATTACTGTTGCTGTACCACTCACCCACTTTTTTTCCTCTCTTGCGCCGCCACCATTGTCAGCTGCAACATCTGGTGCTTCCATTACTGCTACAGCAAGCCAAACACCTCTGAATCCTTCTTTAGATGTCATGACTACTATGACAACAGTTCCTACTATCATCCCTCTTCCCAATACTTAGCAGGTTAACTCCTCAAAGCTCTCCAACACTAATTTTTTGTATTGGATGATGCAGATGAAACCTTTTTTATTAGGCCAAGACGTGTTCCCCTTTATGGATGGCTCATTACCATTCCCTCCCTCTCATATGATTTATGCTAACACATCCTTACCCATTGTGAATGCTTCATATCTATCATGGAAGCAATATGACCACATAATCATAAGTGCTTTCTTATCCTTTTTATCTCTATGGAAGTCCTGCACTTAGTGGTTGATTGTAAAACCCCCCACTATCTAGATAACTCTGGAACCCGCCCTTTGATTAGTACTTAAAAGTGTACTTTTATCAAGGTTTTATATCATCATTTTGCACTTGAAGTATCCATAACTCCTTAACTAAAGCATGTTCTATAATAACATATCTAATTATATAAGATACCTTTAATTTATGGTAAATGTTCATCTTAAATGCAGGCCTATCACATAAATAAAAGAATTGATTGATTAGTTGAAGTACTGAAATTGAAAGGACAAAGAGATGGCCAAACTTAGAAAAGAGATGCTGGTGCAGTCCAAACTGGAACACTGTTCGGTAATTGGGTCATATCTGGAGCTGTAGATCTTGGATTTAGGTCCATTTTATATGGATGAAAAGCTAAGACAAAGGCCTACAACTTTCATGTGGAGTCCAAGATTTAAAAAGGCCTTTTGCAAGTCCAAATTATAGCAACAACGGAGAAGTCCGAATCTGTTCTGCAGCCCAGACACTATTCAGTGTTTAGCCCATATCTCGAGTTCTAGAAGTCCAAATGACCTCATCTTTTTTTTCTCTAGAAAGCTGAGACAAGTTTCTAGAACCTTCATGGGAGAATCTGTTCAAATCCTGATGTTATCAATGATGTTTTTGGCAGACAAGAAGATAAGGATTGTCACCAAGTCAAGATGTGGCCACCCACTCATCAATTAGTCAACAAATCAATAGTTCCAAATTTTGGCCTATAAAAGGAGGCATTTTCCATGTATTTAGGCATCTTGGTGTTCAGATCAAGATCATGCTCTTGCTCTCTCTTTTGTAATACTTAAGTTTTGTTTATATTAATCTCTTGTTTATGCCTTTCATTTTCTTTTCTTTACTTAGTTAACTTCTTTCTCATTTATGTTCTTATCTTGTTTATTTATGTTTCTTTGTTTCATTATGTGTAGCTAAGTTAATTATGTCAAGGTGAAAAGGGTACACTAATGGTGTAAGAATAAGTATAATATAAACTCAACATGGACCTTAATGTTGGATATTAACATGCTTTATATTTGTTATCTTGTTCACTTTTAATACTTTGCTTGTTAAATGGTTAATCTAGATTTATGTTGTATAACACTTGGTACAACAAATACTTGG
>Ga0325411_1003705_pt1 | contig 17248 bp, 21 predicted proteins | sample PopdelMetagenome_13_FD_206181 | JGI IMG/M metagenome (GOLD analysis project Ga0325411, IMG submission 206181) | Populus deltoides microbial communities from Bellville, Georgia, United States - Xylem-PdIQD-R4 | ecosystem: Host-associated > Plants > Phyllosphere > Stem > Wood/Secondary xylem...
GCCATAAACTTGGTTGCAGGGAGATATATATTTAGGCTCTTATTTGAGTCTCCCACCTTTTAACCAAAGTGACTACAATCTTTTTCATAGGATGATCATTTTTTTTCTTTTGAGGATTCCTTGAAGTGACTTCAACACTTTTTATTTCTCATATCTCTTCCATTATATGTACCAATAAAAAGAACATAATTGCTAATCTCTTAGAGTTTTTGTGTCTTCTATTGTAGCGCTTACACCTTTTCACTGAGGATGCTTATTAACTCTATCTACACCTTTTAACCAAGGTTTCTTCATCTTTTAATACCAAACAGTCACACCTCCTTAACCTGGGTGCCTATACAATAGCTTTTCTTTGAAAAGATACTACTATTGTCTTCCTTTTAAGAGCTTAAGAGACTTATTGTTATATAATGTTTTAACCCAGTCTTTACTTTAAGCTTCACTAGGAACACTTTTATAATTGAAATTTATATCTTATCTGTTAGTACCTCATTGGATTTTATAGGTACACCTATATATTTTCATGTACACCAGTACAATATTTGTTCTTCAGGTTTCCATATTGCTCGCAATGTTTGACAACAACTCTTTCTATCATATCTCTCTGATTATAAAATAGGGTGGCAATCTTCTTTCCATTAGTGTATTTCTCTACCTATATTTAGAAAATTCTAGTTAATTAAATACAACATCTTTATAGAAATCACACTTCCATCAGATCCTTAAACATGTAAAACCTGATTGTATATTTTCTATTAGCTTGCTAGACCATCTCCATTTCACTTTAAGCTGAATCATATATGAAAATAGTATCATGTGAATAATACTTCTACTAAGTAAGTTGTCAGGAAAGATCACAAAGGTCACTAATGATAATGTTTAAAACCCATTCTCTTTAGACATAATTTCCTAGATTATATTTATTTATCCTACTAACTTTACATATACATAACAAGTATTGTATCCGTGAATAGTACCATAAAACAATTTTTAATTTTTAACTATGTTGTGGCTATCCTTGACAGTTCTTCTATCGCATACTTGGTTATGAAACTTTCTTTTCCGACCTTACCATAAGTGATATTAACATCTTGAGTTATCTACCCATCTAATTTCTCAATACTTGGCAAGACTATCAATGTTATTAATTCATCAAGATTAGTCTTTCAACACTTCACACCCTGATCTTTCCACATGATCGGGTGTTTAGAGTATCCAAGTTTTGCCTTTCTACAAGGAATTAAGCCATGCTAAATTCTTTTGATAAGGCTAGCTTTTCATTTGAATTCTTCCACAATAATCCAACACATGTATTGGGCTGACATATACAATTTTCTTCTTCTTCTTCTTCAACTCCATTACCCATGAAGATGGTCTTTATATGCCATATTTATGGGTAATCTAGCTCATTATATCACTGTCATCACTTGCAATTCTGAAACTAAAAAATAGAACCATATTATTGCACCCAAAATTATCAAATTTGTTGGAAACAACTCTAAAATTGTCATGATTGCATTTCAAATAGCTTTGATTTTATCAAAAAAATCTAACCTGATTGATGGTCTAAATTCAATCATAAATCTTATTGCACATAGGATCAACTATACTAGATCTTACCCATCAACTCGTGGCTTGACCCAGCCAATATATGGCTTTACTCGAATAACTTAGCTCATCTTTAACTTAGGACCTACCTTGCTGACATGGTTGATGACTTAGATGCTAACAAGGATACACATCACATAAATGTCATCACTAACATTATCCTTTTATTTTAGGTAATTAATTTGGGTCGAGTTAGGTTGATGGGTTGGGTTCTAGTTTATTTTAGTGAAGAAAATGCATAAGGCATGGTTCAACTATATAGGTGACATTGTGGCACATACATCCTTGTTGGACATTTGGTTTGCACATGATTTTCACCTTTATGCTCTTATCGACCTCTTCCTTACAATGGTATTGCTAAAATATATTTTCAACCATTTTTATATTTCACAAAAAAAACCAAATGCCTATATTTTTCGCACCACAAATCTGATATCACTTTTTAGAACCATTAATCTTCGTCCAAAGGCTAAACACAACATCTTAACATGGCTTAACAATTTGCCTAAATTCACAGAGAAACCAATAGTATTAGATAGGAGAAAACTAAATCTTACAATGCCAATTGAGAAGGACAAAACTCATGTTACACTCTTTTGTGGTTGTCTCACCTCTCTCTATCACTCAACATAGCCTATGCCAGTTGTTGCCACAAAGACAACTGCCTTTTTTGCACCTATTTTGTGCTCTCTTGTATGCTATATTTTATGCTCTCATTTATGAGGTCAATGGTGCCAAGTTGTCTATTAAACTAGGTGACTTTCCAGCCTCTCTAGCTTACTGCTTTAACTCCCATACATGGCTGCCAACAACCCATTAAAAAGTTCCAGCTTAACCCACTAAGTTGTTGCCAAGCTGTCTATTAAACTATGATTTTTGAGCTGTAAAGATGGAGACTATCCTTATAGCATATGATCTATGGGATGTAATAGAGGCTGGTATACAACCTCAGCAAGCTTTTGAGGTCGTAGAAGGCTCTAGAGATGAAGAAAGTGAAGCTGAGCAAATTTCGATGGCAGCATCCACTACCTCCAGTGAAAACAAAATAAAAAATACCAAGACATTGAGTCTTATTCAAGGAGCATTAACTGATGAGCTTTTCCCTTGCATCAGAAATGAGAAGACTGCAAAAGGAGCTTGGGATGTCCTGAGAGGAGAGTTTAGAGGAGATAAAAAGGTAAGAGCAGTAAAGCTTTAAGTAGTTAGAGCAGATTTTGAATATATGAGAATGATAGATGGCGAAAGCTTAGATAGTTATTTGGCTAAGTTTTTTAGAACTGTGAATAATCTGAAATCACTTGGTGAGGATGTGACTGAAACAAGAATTGTGCAGAAACTCTTGATGAGTCTAAGTAGAAGATATAAGTCCCTTGTGTCTATCATTGAAGAAACTCGAGATCTTGATGTTCTTAGAGTAGAAGAAGTTATAGCATCTGTCAAAGTCTATGATAAGAGGGAGGACCTGTATGATGAGAGAGATAAAGTCACAGGAACTGAGAAAGCTTTTAGCAGCTTCAAGGTTGGATACAACCATTTTACGGTACACATAAGGGCTCATAGGGCAAATCAAATCAAAAGTGGCAAACACAAGACATGAGGAGATCAAATTGGTCTCAAAACAGAAACCTGAACAACTATAATAACTCAAGCTGGAATAATAGTGCTGGAGGAAGCAATTAAGGAGGTGTGAAACCACAATTTCAAGTTTGTCAGAAGTATCATTTTGGGTTATGTATGCATAAAGGAAAACCAAGATGTGGAAAATGCAATCGATTTGGCCATATTGTAAAGGACTATGATAGTCATAGTTACAAACAACTAGTCAACTGTGCAAAGAAAGAAAAAGTAATCACATGAACTATATTCTATGCTTGTCATTCTGCAAGTTTGCAAGATAGAAGTGTATGGTTTGTGGATAGTGCTTGCAGCAACCATATGACATCTCAAGAGTGTGGAATAATCAACATTGACAGAACTGTGACTTGTAAAGTTAAGATAGGCTCTGGAGATCTTGTATAAGCAACAGGAAAAGGCACTGTAGTGGTGGAAACTTAGCATGGGAATGGATATATAAATAAAGTGCTACTGGTTCCGGGTTTGGATGAGAATTTATTGAGTGTAGGCTAAATGATGGAGCGTGGCTATTATATCCTGTTTAGAGGTAACAAATCAGTGGTATTTGATGATGAACAACTGAACAATGTTGTAGCTGTAGTGGTTATGGGAGGAAATCGATGTTTCCCCCTTTCACTTGAATCTATGAGACCTGTAGCAAGGAAAACTTCAGTGATTGAAGACTCCTCGATCTGGCACAGACGACTTGGGCATTTGAATTTTGCTAGTATGAAGAAGATGCAACAAATGGATATGGTGTGTGGATTACTTGTGTTAACAAAACTAAAGGAAGTGTGTGAAGGCTGTGTCTCAGGAAAACATCACAGAGAAAAGTTTGATAAAGAAGAAGCGTGAAGAGCAAGCTATCCACTGGAACTGATGCACGCAGACCTGTGTGGACCAATGCAGAATGAATCAATTGGGGGAAATAGATACTCCATCACATTCATTGATGACTTCTCAATAATGTGTTGGGTATACTTCCTTAGAAATAAATCTGATACTTTTAATTTGTTCAAGAAATTCAAAGCCCTTGTTGAATTGTAAAGTTGATATAAGTTGAAGAAGCTAAGGAGTGATAGAAGTGGTGAATACACCTTATGTGAATTTCAAGATTTCTGTACAAGCATGGGAATGGAGAGGCAGCTAACCATTGCATACTCTCCCCAACAGAATGGAGTTGCTGAAAGAAGGAATAAAACAATCTGTGAGATGACAAGATCCATGATGACTGAGAAAGAAATGTCAGTTGCTTTATAGGCAAAAGCTGTGAGTACAGCTGTGTATCTTCAGAATAGATGTTTTACAACATCTATGACAAGAAAAACATCATTTGAAACATTTACAGGAAGGAAGCCAGGAGCCAAGCATCTGAATGTGTTCGGTTGCATATGTTTCACTCATGTCCCATCATATCCTTAAGGCATAAATTTGATGACTGTTGTAACCCAATTTTGGCCCATTGGTTTTTAATTTAATTTTTACAGTGTTTAAAATGTAAAATTAAAAGATCAAAGATTTATTTTGATGAAAAGTGTGATTTGTGAACTTGCGTGAAAATTAAGGACTACAATGTGCTTTTGTCATTCTATCTTTATCTTCAAGATAATCCCTATCTTCAAAATAATCCTTGTCTTTAAGATAATGATAGTTATCTGCTTTCAAGTTTGATTCTTAATCAAATTCAAACTTCAAAGAAGAGAAAGAGTTTGATTGAAACTTGGTTTCTCACACGCGAAGGGACTCTTGCACTATAAATACAGATCTTAATGTATGCAAAGGGGAGACGGAGAAAACTCCAGAGAAGAGTCATTACCAAAAACCCTAAAAAAAAGAAACATAAAAAAAAAAGTGGCGACGAACCCTATACTAGCCGCCGCCCCCCTCAACCCCTTTACTTTATTTTTTTGCCCGGCCCCCCTCAGCTCATCCCCATAACCTACACTGAGCAGAACACAAAAGAAAAGCCATCTTCCTCAGCTTGAGGTCACCCCCCCTCCGAGAGCAAAAAGCTCTATCCTCACAGCCGGGAACCCTTTCCCTGTCATCTTCTTTCCCAAGGTCACGAGAGGAAACAAGAAACTAAAACAACAAAACTGCCAAAAAGCAACCCGTTGCTGCAGCACTGTGTATTTCCTACAACTCCAACAGCAACGCAGCGACAACCGTGCGTCTCCTCCCTTGCATCAGTTGTCCATCCTGCACCGGCAGTATCTCTAGCAAACCATCCTTTCTGCATAGCACCGTCCTTGCCCCTCATAGCTGGCTTCCTATTCATGAGAAATACAACAGCAAAGTTGCTTCACGTTGACAACAGCAGGATTCCATCCTCAGCCATTAAACAGTGTTGCCTCCAACTAAGAATTCCATCCTCAACATTGTTTGCAGTCAAGATTAGTAACAGCAACTGCAGCAGAGGGAACCTATCTTTCCTTTCCTCCTCGCCTAAAGCAACAATCACCGGCGTCAGCTACACCTCTGCACTTCCAGCAACAGCCTTCTCTTTTCAGTAGTGGCAGCATGAATTTCAGTGATTTGAGCAGTAGCCACCATGAGCAACAGCAGTTGTTTCTCCTCAGCCACGATTGCAGACCTCCCTCCTCAGCACTAGCATGAAAAGAAAACCAAAAGAGCGAGAAGGAAAATGGATGAGCACGGTAGAGACAAGGAGAGCACGGGAAAAAGACCAGGGGAAGAACGAAAAGAAAACAGAGGAGAAGAAAGCGTTTCATGGCCAGCCCTCCATCACCATTATCTTCATCTTCAAGTGCAGCAACAGGTAAGCTTTGGTTTGCATTTTAATTACCATGTTTCTGTAGCAGGCGTGCATGAGTAGTTCATACACGCCTGTATGTAAAAAAAAATGAAAGAAAAAAGGGAAACGGGTTACCAGCTTATGCTAGTAACCGGGTTTGGGCTGGTTGGTTCCAGCCCAGTCCGTACGCGACAGGGCTTGATCCGGCCCAAAAAAAAAAAAACAAAAATATATAAAAACAAAAAAATAGTTTTTTTCTTGTAAATATAAAATTTTATGGATTTATTCAATGGCGCTAGAGTCAGGAATACCGTACTTTGTGGGTTGCGCAATATTTACCAACGTCAGAGTTGGAAATATTCATAGGTGAATATTCTATGACGCCAGAGTCAGGAATATTATAGGATGACCATAAGAACAGAACATAAACAAACCTTTAGCGATTTAAGACAAAACCAGTAATGCAGCTTGCCTCAGGTAGGACACTTAAGTGGTGATAGTATCTTTCCTTTCGCGTAACCAGTCTCGTACAATAGAATCTCTATTGACCAGTTAGGGTTCCTAGTGATCATAATACTAGGTGGCGACTCATTGAACAAGACAGTTTTCCACTAAAAGAACAAGATGCCAGATATCTGTTATTTTTCCATATTCGAGATAATTTTTAATTGGTTGCCGCGATGTCCGGGTGTGATAGAATGGCGACTCCGCTGGGGACCTCTAGGACTAAGCTTTGTTTTTTTGTCTTTTTTTTGCTAAAAATGTTTGTTGTACTGTGTTTTTATTGTTGTGTTGTTTGTGTTTATCAAGTTTTATTTTTGCTCTTTTTACTGTTTTAAACATGCATTGTTTTTCATGTTTATCATGCATATATATTGGATATGGATCTAAGGTCTTCACTCATCATTCATCTCATTTTTAAATACGTGTGGTATCAACTTTAAGATAAATGGAGGAGTAACAGCACCCTAATAGCTTTAGCATGGGTAAGGCTCGTGAAACTATCCAACTCTCACATGATTGTTTGCTCAACAGTGGTCGATATGCCGAACTGATATTACTCAGGGCCTCTATCTTCACGCTGCTTGTAAACCTCATATCAACCTTTCGAGGGCAATCACTGAGCATGCGAAAGACCGTTGAGACTAGATAGCAAAACTACCTTGATGCATTTAATGACTAGAACCTATCCTTTAGGTTAATCCCTGCGTAAATTCATTGAGATAAGCTTAAACGTGCTTTCGGGTGACATAATGACCGATATTCCTAAGATAACAACTGTTGAGTATGGATTCGAGTCTGAATCCTTGCAAATGATCGAGGAGACTGCCCTAGACTGGATGTCAGTGAGATACTACTACTCAAAGACATTAGATGCATAATGAAAGACACCAAGAATGTGGCTGAAAGCTCAGATGACAAAATGCTAAACAAATCTCCTCTCGGCATTGCAATAAATATTGGATTCGGATCTAACCACACATTTAAAGAATAGCGATCGTTATGTTACCCCCCAAAAGGCGAATCCATACCCAATATGTTGTATTCATCTTCATGCATCTTTGAACATACAATTATGACCTGTCATAATACCGCACTCCAGGTAAAATATAGGTCCCTTATTGAAACACACTTATAACACTTGACTGCGAAAAAGACAAATGGAAAACGAAGAAAAAGCCTAGTTGGAAGCCCAACACCGAAAAAAGATGGAAAGTCTTAGAGAAGAAGTTGCAAAGCTTATTAGCCTACTCGAACAAGCCTTGAGATCTAAACTTGAAGAAGCAAAATCTACAGCTCAGCCTGAACCTATGCTTGTAAATCCATAAAAATCTGGGGGCAAATGAGGTGTCTCAACAGGCTATGTATTCCCAATTTGCTCAACCAACATATCCTATAAGAATATCATCTACCATTGACCTTACAATAAAGAAATCTTAAAAGAACAAGATGGTAAAAGAAGAGGGCCTGGACAAATGGCTTGCCCTGGAACAAAGGCTGATGGCATTCGAGGGATCTACCCTACTTAACTATATAAAGGTTGTTGAGATGTGTTTGGTCCCTAACATAGTCATTCCTAAGAAGTTTAGGGTGTCGAAGATTGTCAAATATACAAGAATTTAATACCCTGTAACTCATCTCAAGGGATACTGCAGCAAAATGGCTGAGGTGGTCCATGACGAGAAATTGTTGATTCACTTCTTTCAAGACAGTTTTAGTAACGTTGCCCTTACTTGGTATATGCGGTTGGATAATACCAAGATTAAAAAAAAATGGAAGGACTTAGTTGATGCCTTCATTAGGCAGTATAAGTTCAATATGGATGTAGGCCATGATAGGTCAAACTTGCAAACTATGGAAAAGAACAACAAAGATTCCATAAGAGAATACACTCAAAGGTAGTGTGAGACTGCCACACAAGTTAATCCTCCTTTATTGGAAAAGGAGATGATTAATTTGTTTGTCAACACTTTCAAGGCCCCGTACTTTGAATACCTGGTTGGAAGTTATGCACAATATTTTTCTAACTTGGTTGCTATAGCTGAGAGGATCGAACAAGCTATCCATTTAGGAAGGGTTGCTGACTTGACTGAGATGAAAACGTTTCATTAGGGAAAAGAAAGAAACCGAGGTTCACAATGTGAAAGGTGCTTACAAAAACGAGAGAAAGAGCTACCAAAACAAAAACATCTAAAGGTCACTCGTCCTAAAGACGAAGCTACAGTGTCACTAAGCCAAGACTGATCTATGTGTGACCTTAACTGACTATTGGAAAGGTGCCCCTGTCAGGGAATTCAAAAGAGAGGGATGGTTGGAAGATTCCAGAAATTCCATTCGATGATTACTAAGTGTTTAGCCCTTTTATGTGTAACCTTGCTAGTATAAGTCTTTATTTTTGTCCTTCAATTGTGTCTCTTCCTTTGATTTACAACCAAAATATCCTGAAGGGGATTCCCTCTAAGAACTCACAAATACACTTTTGAAGCCTCGCGTGACCTCATAGACGCAATTCATCTCTTTTACCAAAATCAGTTTCCTTATTGGAGTTTTGAAAAATTGAACTTGCATTTTGATTTCAAAAATAATTTGATGTTTATTTAAAACAACATTTATGACATTCCACTTGTAGAATGACACATGAATCAAGCAACTCCTTCATTGAGGTGACTAAACTCTGAACCAAAATGCACGAATAGAAAATGAACTGTCAGCCTCACACCATGACTCTTGAGACATGTTGTTTTAAATATACGAATAATGGTATGTAGTGAACTCATTGCTCATAGACTCACGAAATGCATCTCTTTTTAAAGACCAAATCATCACATTGGACGAGGCCAAAGTTTATTGATCTTAACTGCTTGCGTTTGAAATGAGGAAAGGATATCTTTGTTATCTCTTGCAGTTCCTTTTTTAGCTTGAATAATTTTTCTTTCATGAAAAAACCCGACTAGGATCACACCCCGCACTGGGGGCAAATGAAAATTTCAAGGAAAAAAGATGAAAAAACCGTGAGAAAACCAAAAAGCCAAAAGAGCCCAAGAAACTCAATGACTAGGGGGCATGCCCAAATCACAAGAAAGAGTGATAACCAAGATAAAGTGAGTATGCCCTAGCATAGCAATGAAAAAGCAAATCAAAGAAAAGCGGCGAAAGAAAAGATGAACGACACAAAGAGTCGAACTGCTGATAGTGATCCTCAGTCTTTGAAACCCTGAAACACTCTTTGAGCCTTATGATCTTTTATTTCATAATCAAAAACCTCAGCCTACATTACATGCTTGTAGAAGTCCTTTCTAATCGAGCAAGCAAGCAACGTGGGTTAATAAGCAATACTCTCAAAATACAAAGAGTACTTCTTTATTAGAGTCATGATATTGAGCACAAGTTATTCATTATTAGTCATGCTGATAAAATAAGTGTTCCGAAAGAGACAAGTTTTTCTCAAACAAAACCTTGAGCTGTTTCTCGAGCCCTTCACTTTGGAAACCCATAAGAAACGAAAGGTCACCTCATGATGTACTTTCACCAAATACTATATCGCCAAATACAAGAGCAAATAATCTCTTTTCCAAGAAAAAACCAAGGAGTTGTAAGATTTCAAAAGCAAATGCTTTTAAACTTACATCAAAACAATTTTTGTTTTCAAAATGCAAGATTAAGATTTCAAGATTCATTCTGGACAAATATTCCTTCACCAAACTAAAAATGGGAGAAATGAGAAAATGGTCGCTTAAAAACCATTATTTGGCAGAGTTGTTGACAAAGCACACCTAAGGGCAATGGCCAGTATAAGGGGCAACATTATGTTTAGAAGGAAAAATCGATTCCTTCTAGAAAAAAAGATGAACATTTCCTTCAACAAGACAATGGGGCATCTTGGTTTATAAAAGGTAGCTTGATCCTTTCAAACAAGTGACAATGAATGTTTTTAAAAGTGAGATGGGGATTAATGAATGATCCTCTCAAATTATTTGACGAGATAAAAAATCTCTAACAAGCAAGTGGGTCACGATGGGCACCATAACGGCTAAGTTGTGTAAACGAATCTGAGAAGAGACTTGCATGGGCCAATTCGAGTAGGCTAGAAGCTAAAACGATGAAGATGACCCAAATCAGAGATAGCAAGTCGTCATCAATCAAACAAAAAGATTAAGAAGAAATGGGGGCTTATATTTCAAATCAGGTAAAGATGCATGCATATCATCTAAACTTTAAGACATTGGACATCGAGTTTTTCAAACTTCGCAAGAGAATGGTCGCTTGGAACAATTAGATCACTCGCGAAACCCTTTTCGCGTTTTATTCTTCATCGGGGAGGTCACCTAAAAAAATGAGACCACTCGCGAAATCCTTCGCGTTGCTTCTTCCTATCAGGCTGGTCGCCTGGAACAATTAGACCACTCGCGAAACCCTTTTTGCATTTTATTCTTCATCGGGCAGGTCACTTGAAAAAATGAGACTACTCGCAAAATCCTTCGCGTTGCTTCTTCCTATCGGGTTGGTCGCCTGGAACAATTAGACCACTCGTGAAACCCTTTTCGCGTTTTATTCTTCATCAGGCAGGTCACCTGGAAAAATGAGACCACTCGTGAAATCCTTCGCGTTTCTTCTTCCTATCGGGTTGGTCGACTGGAACAATTAGACCACTCGCGAAACCCTTTTCATGTTATTCTTCATCGGGCAGGTCACCTGAAAAAATGAGACCACTCACGAAATCCTTCACGTTGCTTCTTCCTATCGGGCTGGTCGCCTGGAACAATTAGACCATTCGCAAAACCCTTTTCGCGTTTCATTCTTCATCGAGGAGGTCACTTAGAAAAATGAGACCACTCGCGAAATCCTTAGCGTTGCTTCTTCCTATCGGGCTGGTCGCCTGGAACAGTTAGATCACTCGCGAAACCCTTTTCATGTTTTGTTCTTCATCGGGCAGGTCACCTGGAAAAATGAGACTACTCGCGAAATCCTTCGCGTTGCTTCTTCCTATCAGGTTGGTCGCCTGGAACAATTAGACCACTCGCGAAATCCTTCGCGTTGCTTCTTCCTATCGAGTTGGTCGCCGGGAACAATAGACCACTCGCGAAACCCTTTTCACGTTATTCTTCATCGGGCAGGTCACCTGAAAAAATGAGACCACTCGCGAAATCCTTCACGTTGCTTCTTCCTATCGGGCTGGTCGCCTGGAATAATTAGACCACTCGCAAAACCCTTTTCGCATTTTATTCTTCATCAGGCAGGTCACTTGGAAAAATAAGACCATTCGCGAAATCCTTCTCGTTGCTTCTTCCTATCGGGCAAGTCGCCTGGAACAATTAGACCACTCGCAAAACCCTTTTCGCGTTTCATTCTTCATTGGGCAGGTCGCCTGAAACAATTAGACCATTTGAAAAAAAAACCCAAAAAAAATCAATCAAAAAAAAAGGAAAAGAGAAAGGGTTTTCACAATTATTCTTCTTTACAAAACTTACTATACAAAGTCAAAAGAAAATAAATTTTCTAATGCATTTGCATCGTAAGCATTGTAAAAAGGGGGGCAACTGTTGTAACCCAATTTTAGCCCATTGGCTTTTAATTTAATTTTTACAGGGTTTAAAATGTAAAATTAAAATATCAGAGATTTATTTCGATGAACAATGTGATTTGTGAACTTGCGTGAAAATTAAGGACTACAATGTACTTTTATCATTCTATCTTTATCTTCAAGATAATCCTTGTCTTCAAGATAATCCTTGTCTTCAAGATAATGATAGTTATCTACTTTCAAATTTGATTCTTAATCAAATTCAAACTTCAAAGAAGAGATTGAGTTTGATTGAAATTTGGTTTCTCACACGCGAAGGGACTTTTGTGCAATAAATACAGATCTTAATGTATGCAAAGGGGAGACAGGGAAAACTCTAGAGAAGAGCCATTACCAAACACCCTTAAAAAGAGAAACATAAAAAAAAAAGGGGGCGGCGAACCCTATACTAGCCGCCACCCCCCTCAGCCCCTTTCCTTTATTTTTTTGCCCAGCCCCCCTCAGCTTATCCCCATAACCTACACTGAGCAAAACATAAAAGAAAAGCCATCTTCCTCAGCCTGAGGTCACCCCTCATCCGGGAGCAAAAGGCTCTTTCCTCACAGCCGGGAACCCTTTTCTTCCCCAAAGTCACGAGAGGAAACAAGAAACTAAAACAAAAAAACTGCCAAAAAGCAACCCGTTGCTGTAGCACTGTGTATTTCCTACAACTCCAACAGCAACGCAGCGGCAACCGTGCGTCTCCTCCCTTGCATCAGTTGTCCATCCTGCACCGGCCGTATCTCTAGCAAACCATCCTCTCTGCATAGCACCGTCCCTGCCCCTCAAGGCTAGCTTCCTATTCATGAGAAATACAACGGCAAAGTTGCTTCACGTTGACAACAGCAGGACTACATCCTCAGCCATTAAACAGTGCTGCCTCCAACTGAGAATTCCATCCTCAACATTGTTTGCAGTCAAGATTAGTAATAGCAACAGCAGTAGAGGGAACCCATCTTTCCTTTCCTCCTCGCCTAAAGCAACAATCACTGGTGTCAGCTACACTTTGAACAAGACATTTTTCCTCTAAAAGAACAAGATGCCAGATATATATTCTTTTTCCATATTCAAGATAATTTTTAATTGGTTCGCCGAGATGTCCGGGTGTGACAATGACAAAGCTAGGAAGGGAGTTTTGTGGGATATGGAAGCTGTGAAAAAGGGTATATAGTGTATGATTTGAAATCAGAGAGAATTGTGCTCTCAAGAAGTGTAATTTTTAGTGAGGAAAGTCATGGAGTTGGGAAAGAAATCAAGTGAACTTTGTGCCAATATCTTCAATCTTGATGAAAATGAAGCAGAAGGTGAGAACAATGAAGAACAAACTGATGCAACTCAGTTTGACAATGCTGGAGGCTCTCATTTTAACTCTACAGTTGGAGAGTTAATTGAAGATGTCAGGGATGGTAGTAACCAAAACTCCACACCTAGTTCCACTCCAGTCAAATTAAAAACCCTAGAAGATATATATGCAAGGTGTCACATGTGCATCATAGAACCAGAGAATTATCAAGAAGCAGCTGGAGATATAGTTTGGCAACAAGCTATGAATGCAGACTGGAAATGATAGAGAAAAATAATACTTGAGAATTAGTAGAGAGACCTGTTGACAAACTTGTTATAGGAGTGAAATGGGTATTCAAGACCAAGCTCAATTTGGATGGGACAGTTCAAAAACATAAAACCAGACTTGTAGCAAAAGGGTATGCACATAAACCTGGGATTGACTATAATGAAACCTTTGCAGCAATGGCAAAGTTAGACACAATTCGAACTCTTATTACACTTGCAACACAAAAGGGTTGGAAGCTGTTTCAATTGGATGTTAAGTCAGCATTCCTAAATGGTGTGCTTGATGAAGAAGTATATGTTGAACAGCCTGAAAGTTTCAAAGTAAAGAATGTAGGGCACAAGATCTACAGGTTAAGAAAGGCCCTATATGGACTTAAGCAGGCTTCTAGAGCCTGGTATAGTGAGATTGGCAAATACCTCTCTATGTGCAAGTTCAAGAGAAGCACAAGTGAAGCTACTCTGTATACCAGGTGTGACTATGAAGGAGAATTGATTATTGTTTCAATCTAAGTTGATGACATTATCTATACTGGCAGCAGTGAGAGGATGCTTACTTTATTCAAAAGGGAAATGATGTAGAGATATAAGATGTCAAATCTTGGACTTCTTCATCATTTTCTGGGTATGGGAATACTGCAAACTGATCAAGGAATATTTATTCATCAAGGCAAGTATGCAAAATCCTTGCTGATGAATTTTGGACTTGAAGATTGTAAACCAGTTTTAATTCCTCTGCAAACTGGTGAGAAATTGAAAAAGATGGATAGAAGTGAGTTGGCTGATGAAGAACTCTATAGGAAAATAGTAGGATGTCTATTATATTTAACTTCATCTTGGTCAGGTATTAGCTGAGAGAAAGATTCATTTAGTTTATGGAGGAGGCAGTCTTGGGTTAATGGGGGGTGTGGCAATAGCTGCATTTTTAGGAGGTAGTCAAGTTTTGGGGGTCGTCCCCGAAGCTTTAACAAAAGAGGACATCATTGGAAAAACAATTGGAGAGGAAATATAGGTCTCCACAATGTATGATCGATTGAATGCAATGTTTAACCATGCTGACGCCTTCATTGCCTTACCAGGTGGTCTAGGCACATTGGAAGAGATCTTTCATATTTCCTCTTGGGCCCAACTTCACATTCACCATAAACCTATAGGTTTGCTAAATGTTAATGGTTTTTATGATAATTTGTTGTCTTTTCTTGATCAAGCTATGGAACATGAATTTCTAACATCTTCGACACGACAAATCATAATCTCTACTGCTACTGCTGAACAATTGATTGACCAACTACAATCTTTCATCCCTGTAATTGATCCTTCCATGAGTTGCATAAATTGGTCAACTAAGGAAAGCCGTAAAAAGCTTAGATTGGATTTGAGCCTTCGTTTGTGAAACCTTATGTCTTTTGGTTCTATTAATAGCATAGTATTTTGTTTTGTTATTTCTTATATTTGTTTAAGTGTGTTTCAGGTTTGTCAGTGTTCGTTGTTTCAGGTGATGTTTTCTATACTGTATCTTTCTACCTTATGACATTGAGGACAATGTCTCGTTTTGGTTGCGGGGAGAGGGTAGTAGTAGTTTCTAAAAAAAAAAACTAACTACTTTTGTTTTTAAAGCCATTTGACAAAACTGTTATTACTAGGATGGCAGAGTAAGGAGGAATTTCAGTGACTCTTGAGACACATCTTAGTAAACATTTTCCAATGGTTATTTGCAATATTCATAACAAAGCCTATTAGAATACTTCTTGAAATATTCAGGTTTACAAACTCGCGCATTGTTATCACTTGATTCTGCTCATATACTCATTTAACAAGTATTCTTAAACCTTCATTTTCACACACACTTTAACATATGATTGTGGGTTGCACATTGGATTATTACTTTATTTATGTTCTTCTGTTAAAGGTAACAACTAAGGGATATGGATAGTCTATAATTTGCAAAAAAAAAATGATGATAATAAAAACGTAGATAAGTTTGGTTTCGAAGCCTCCCTAACCTAAGCAATTAAGCCCGAAAGGGTGTTTTAACACTTAATACCCTAAAGTCAACTGACTTGGGAGCTATTGACCCAAAGCTTGTTACATGGGTTAAGGAGAAAAGCTTAAGAGAATCAAACATTGCACTATCTACGTATCAGTATCTGCAACCCGAGTTACTAAGCTCTTAAGGGTGTCTTAACACCCAATGCCCTAAGACCAACTGGTCTGGGAGTCATTAGCCGAAAGCTCGTTACATGGGTTAAAGATGCATTTTTTTTAAGTTATATGTATATATATTGAAAAAAAACAAAAAAAAAACAAAAGGATAATAATCCCAACCCAAGGAAGTTAACCTTAAACATTAGAACAGAATATTGTTTTCCTCCAATAAAAGCCCCATCATCTATGTTTTCATACATTGAGCACATAAAAAGAAAGATTTATTAATATTTTGTTTAAGAGATATTGAGCAGATATATAAACTTAATGAGAGTTTGTTTATCTGGATAGATTAATGGAAGTTGAATGATGAATGCCTTGCTTTGTGGAATTTGCAAATAATTTTTCTATTTTAACGCTTTGATTACTAGGGACTAGTAATAAGCTGGTTGGGGGGTGTGATTAGCACTTAAAAGTGCATTTTTATCAAGGTTTTATATCATCATTTTGCACTTGAAGTATCAATAACTCCTTAACTAAAGCATGTTTTATAATAACATATCTAATTATATAAGATACCTTTAATTTATGGTAAATGTTCATCTTAAATACAGGCCTATCACATAAATAAAAGAATTGATTGATTAGTTGAAGTACTGAAATTGAAAGGACAAAGAGATGGCCAAACTTAGAAAAGAGATGCTGGTGTAGTCCAAACTAGAACACTGTTCGGTAATTAGGTCATATCTGGAGCTGTAGATCTTGGATTTAGGTCCATTTTATATGGATGGAAAGATAAGACAAAGGCCTACAACTTTCATGTGGAGCCCAAGATTTAAAAAGGCCATTTTCAAGTCCAAATTGTAGCAACAACGGAGAAGTCCGAATTTGTCCTGCAGCCCAGACACTATTCAGTGTTTAGCCCATATCTCGAGTTCTAGAAGTCCAAATGACCTCATCTTGTTTTTCCTAGAAAGCTGAGACAATTGTTTAGAACCTTCATGGGAGAATCTGTTCAGATCCTGATGTTATCAATGACATTTTTGGCAGACAAAAACATAAGGATTGTCACCAAGTCAAGATGTGGCCACCCACTCATCAATTAGTCAACAAATCAATAGTTCCAAATTTTGGCCTATAAAAGGAGGCATTTGCCATGTATTTAGGCATCTTGGTATTGAGATCAAGATCATGCTCTTGCTCTCTCTTTTGTAATACTTAAGTTTTGTTTATATTAATCTCTTGTTTATGCCTTTCATTTCCTTTTCTTTACTTAGTTAACTTCTTTCTCATTTATGTTCTTATCTTGTTTATTTATGTTTCTTTCTTTCATTATGTGTAGCTAAGTTAATTATGTCAAGGTGAAAAAGGTACACTAATGGTGTAAGAATAAGTATAATATAAACTTAACATGGACCTTAATATTGGATACTAACATGCTTTATATTTGTTATCTTGTTCACTTTTAATACTTTGCTTGTTAAATGGTTAATCTA
>Ga0325411_1003707_pt1 | contig 17232 bp, 11 predicted proteins | sample PopdelMetagenome_13_FD_206181 | JGI IMG/M metagenome (GOLD analysis project Ga0325411, IMG submission 206181) | Populus deltoides microbial communities from Bellville, Georgia, United States - Xylem-PdIQD-R4 | ecosystem: Host-associated > Plants > Phyllosphere > Stem > Wood/Secondary xylem...
TTTTCAATTCAAAATTCTAGGTGGTCCTCTCATTTAATTTTTATTTCATATTATTTTCCCATTCCTTAATTTCCATTTTTTGTTTTTGATCATTTTGTTAACTGATTTTTTTTTTAATTTTATACTTCAACATTTAATTTATTAAGGGTTGAGACTCGTGATTTTTCTAGATGGAGTGCTTTATATTTAGTGACTCGATTAATAAGTTTGAAAAGTTAACATAAGTTGTTATTTTTTTTCACTTTTTTTATTTCATCACTTAACGTTGTTCATTTTGAAAAATGAGTTTTGTTATTTTATTTGGTTTTTTTCGATCAAGTTATTATAATCTTATTATCTGGGTAAAAGTTTTGGCCAGGTAACCCGAGTATTTATTGGGGTAATTTTTTTAATTTTATTTTTTTACATTGGGTTATCTTGAAACTTAGCTTTGTATTTTTTTATCTTTTTAACAAGCACCCCTTTTCTTCTAGTTAGAGTTACCATTTTTTTTTAAAAAAAATTGATCCATTTATTGAGTGAAACTATCTTATTGGATTTATTGAATCCATTGGTATATAACTAGAGTTATTATTTTTTTTTCTTTAAAACAAACTATCAATAACTTATCATTGTTTTTTTTTATGTTACAAGAAAAAGACCCGATGTGGGCCACCTATTTAATATTATCCACTTGTATGTTTCAATTTGAAACTAAATAAGAGACAATTTTTTTATATTGAAAAAATTGGAATTACGCAAGATTCTAAAAAAATACATTATTAAATTAATTTTGAAGAATAAAAAATACAAATATAAAAAATAATATGAAATTATTAAAGAAATTATACAAGAATTTATCCCGACTTGATCCGTACAACTAATCAAAATATAACGTAATCAAAAATTTGATTTTTCAATGAATAAAGTCATTTGAACTTTTTTTTTTTTTTAATATAATAAAATTATACCTGAAGGCGAAACCCAGTTTAATAACTTTAGTTTTAAATCTCCAACACATATGGGTCGGAGACAAAGCCCAGCATGAAGCAAACCCATTCATTAACGTCATATATTTAAGAGTTTGGCTGTAACAGCAAACCCTAGCTGCTTCTTGAGGCGAAACCATCTTCTCGCCGCTTAGAAGGGACAAAAACAGCAGCAGCAAGTCATGGGTAAAGCCCTACATCCTGAGAATCATGACTTTGACAGATTTCTTGAAGTTTGTTTTTTCAATCTTATTTTTCCTAACGTTGGATATGATTTGCAGGCAAAGTGCATGGTTCTTTAGCTCGCGCTGGTAAGGTGAGAGGCCAAACTCCCAAGGTGGCAAAGCAGGACAAGAAAAAGAAGCCCCGTGGCCGTGCCCACAAGAGGATGCAATACAACCGCCGTTTTGTCACAGCCGGTAATCTATCTTTGCCATTTATTTATTTAAATATTTGAATGATCTTTGTTTTGTAGCCGAACCAAAATTAATGAATTTATTATAATTATTACAGTTGTGGGATTTGGCAAGAAGAGAGGGCCCAATTCCTCTGAGAAGTAAAGCTTGAGAGAATGAGGAGATGAAGAAACATTCATTTGATTTTGGATGAACTATGTTGTTTTTCTTTTCTACAATACTACTGCTTTTAGTTGTTAATCTCAACTGTCAGACTATGTGGAGCATCTGCTCTCTTTTTGTTAAGTAGAGATGATTTGATTTCTTTTTTATTAAATATGTGTTTCTTCAAATTCATGTTATGGGCTTTGCTTAGTTTGTTGTTATGATGTTGTTTTAGTTAATTTTTCTGCTCCTAAAATATGATTAAGGATGAAGGAGATGGTCTGTCTGGTTAGTATGGGGAAGCAATGGATTTTGATTGAATTAATGAGGCAATGGGCAATCTTTATACACTTTGATTATCATTTGTACTTGCTCGAATGCAATAGGTTATCTACTTTGGTAGACTTGGAAGAGAATTGGAGAAACTCTGAGAAGATTCTAAAGGAAGGATCCCTGCTCTCTCGTGGCTCCAGTTTTCTTTTGAATATGGTATTTCTTATCGGTGCTGCTATGGGACCTGTTTTTGTGGATAATAAATCTGTTCTGAAAAATCAATGTTATTTTCGATGGTTCTTTGTACTGAAAGTACCGTTTCTGAAACTTTTGGTTATGTTTTTAATAGTTCATACCTAGAATTCCCTGCAGAAAATGGCACTGACCCAGAATCCTTTTGCTAAGAATATTACTTGCTGTAGAGAGCCTATGCCATTACATTTCCTGCAAAAGGGGAAATTTGTGAGTGTATCTTTTTCCTGTTTGACTTAGCACGTGTCTGCCTTGAATCATGGATATTACTTAGTTGATGCCTCGAGTTGTGCAAGAAATCGCAGGCATAATCTGAAGCACTCCTGAGAAAGCTAGTGGACTACAAATTTCTCCAACGAAAATGCAAAATTGCAAATGGCTGATATACAAAATTGGCCATGGAAGGTTTGTCCCAATGCCAAACCCAACAAAGTTAATTTCTCCGAGTACCTATATTTGGGCAATGAAGAAAACAACTGAGGGTTCGTAAGGTGTCTAGCAGGTATGAATGCTTGTGTATGGCTCTTGCTCATGTCTTGTGAGCTAAGAGATTTTAGAAGCCGAAAAGAGTCGCATTGCCCAGTTGTTTGAGCACCTAGTAACCAGTGATGCTGCCTCGAGGGATACGGTTTTTTCGTGTTATTGATGGTGTATGTTTTGGAAGCCAATAGTAAGGTAGCTCCTATGAAAATATCGCGGCTAAAGAGATTGATTAATGCTAGAAAATCTACAGTCCAGTGTATGATAAATATACCTTAGGGCATCTCCAACGGAGAAGAAGGGATATGGAAAGCCTTGCATTAACTGCAAAATTAGCTCTATATTATTGAAATTTTGGTCTCCAACGGGATAGGGACATGGAAAGCCAAAACTCTTTTTGTCAGATTCAAAAGTCATTCCTATATGTTTTGGTAAAAGAGCTTATATAACCGTTGGGCATTTCCCGTGGTAAAACACAATAATATCTTTCTCTGTTAAGGTTGTCTTCATGTTGGCTAACGAATCAAATTAAGCATATAAACTAAGAATTCAATTCTTTCTTTTTTAGAAATCTAAACATGTGCCCTCCTCTCTATCTCCAGAATTCAATACCCTTGCTTGATCAATTTCTTTGAATTGATTCCGCTTCTCATCATCTGGGTAAGTTTCTTTTCTAGTATATGTTTACCTGTTTGAATATCAATTTTGAAACAAGTTTTTCGGTTAATTTTGTTGATTCTTTCGTTTTAAGTGGGTTTGATTTATTGGAGAGTTAGGTTTCGTTGAGAATATGAAGCTATTTTAGGGTGTTTTGGACATGGTTAGTTTGCAAAATTTGAGATTTAATGTGGGAAACCAAGTATTAATTGAGGGTTGCATGCACAATGTTGTTGAAATCTCCGTGTGAAGAAAAAAAGGTCTCATTTTTTTCATTTTATAGCTGAAAACATTAACAAGAAATTGTCGTAAAGAAATAAAAGAAAACACTTTGCTGCAAGAACCAAAGTGTATTTGGTTGTGCCTTCCAAAGTTTATTTTTGTTGTGAGATAAAAATGTTTTTCTTTGATCGAGACACTTTAACACCCTAAAAATTTTTCAAATCTCCCAAATTTTTTTATTTCAAAATCACTATAGAAATTTCTTAAGAGTAGGTATAGCAGTAGAGTCGTTTAATAAAAATGTCATTAATATAGATCATCAAACCTACAAAAAAATTTCCTCTTTGATATGTGAATAATAAATAATCAGCTTTGAATAGAACAAAACCAGCAACTTTAATAGATGTAGAGAACTTGGCAAACCATAAACGAGAAGCTTATTTTAAACTGTACAAAAACTTGTTGAGAGACATATAATGTTCTCTTCCTGTTGGGGAAGATCAAGAGTTAGAGACATATAAATGCCTTCATTGAGATCATTGTAAAGGAAAGCATCGTGAACATCAAGTTAATGAAGGGATCAACAACATGATGGGAAAAAGTGTCATGATAGTCGATATCTTTCAATTGGGTATAACTCTTAGCCACCAAAAAAGCTTCATAATGCTTTATAAGTCCATCAGAGTGGCATCGACTGTTTCATAACTTTTTTTTTTCCTATTAGTGTGTTTTGCAGGACTTAACGAGGAAGAAAGTGATTGGTTTGTGTAAACAACAAGGCAGACTTTATTGCTTGGTTGCGTTAGCTTTGGATAAAACAAAACGTAAACGCTTAATGATCATTGCTAATCGTCCATCATGTTTTCAAAACATTTCCCTCGCCGATCTTTGCCATCGTCGACTGGGGCATCTATATTCCTCTAGATTAAGTTTTATGGTCGAAAGTTCTTTAAAGTTTCATTTCAAGACATATAATGCTTGTGATGTTTGTGCATTTGCAAAACAATTATTTTCTTTGTCATCGGTTTGACCTTTTGAATTAGTTCACTGTGACATTTAGGATCCTTATTCCATGTCATCTTTTTCCGGTGCTAAATATTTTTTGACAATTGTGGATGATTTCTCTAGATTTGAAAAGGTGAAACACATTAATTATTGCATGCTCGTCCCTTTGTACCGTTGTTGCTGCAGTTTCTGTCATCTCATATACACCACCCAAACCTCGCTGCTTTTCCTCTTGCGCTATGGAAGAATATGCATTTATGGTATCAGGCAGCGGATTCATTAATAGAATTTGTTCTCTAATTACACTGTAGGACTCATTGAGTCTCATAAGAAATTGAATCAATCTATGTCTCTTATGGTCTGCTCCACAAGAACAAATAGTATCATTATAGGATCCTAGTTCATCCCACAATCCTTTCAATTTTGTATAACAAGCTGCAACAGTCATGTGATCTGAGTGAGACAAGTTATGTCTCTCTGGATTTATAAAGATACGAGGAACATTACTTTAACAAAAACAATATATGAGGTCTTGCCAAGTTTCTTGGGTTGTGTTCAAATATATGGCACTATCTATCATGTCTGGTGTAAGTGAATTGAGGATTCAATATAGGATCACATCATTGCATCTTTTCTATAATCATCTGGTTTGTTTTTTATTTATCATATAAATAATGCAATATAACATGTTTCCAACAATAATCTAAGTACATATTTATTTTTACGTTTAAAAATTATTTAAAAATTATTTTTTTATGATTTTGAATTATTTTAATGTGATGATGTTAAAAATATTTTTTTATTTATTATTTTAATATATTTTCAAATAAAAAATATTTTAAAAAACAAATACTAAAAATTGATTTTTGTTCGTAATTGGAGAAGCCTTTATGCGTATACATGTTACGAATTAGAAACAAGCCTTTTCTGGTCTTAATACTAGAATAATATTTGCTGAAGGTACATCATATTTGTCAATTGTTCTGCTTCAAACACCATTGATTCCCTCTGAATCTCAACTAGCTGTAAAGGGAAAATCAGGCACGGGGCATCCAGAAATTATCGTGATCACGAGAAGTAATGATATTAATGCTTTCGTTCCGGATTTGTTGGGTGCAAAGCAAGATGCAATAAAAAAAAGGGGCTTCCGAGTATCAAGATCTAAGCATGTGATGGCACGATTCAAAATTATAACCAAGCTGAAGAAGGCCTCAATCTGTTAATCTCAAGGTAGCAGGAACTCAAATCCCGAGAGATTATTTTTTTTTCCCTTTCCTTGCCTCGCAAGAGAGTGCTACAAACCACAGCTAACTATCTTTACCCTAAAGATGGCTAACATGGAATCGCTTCCAGCAAAATAGAAGTATTTGGACACAAGAAATGCCACGAAAAAAAACAAAAACAGAGAGAAACAATCTCCTAGGTTTTATTATTGTCCTTGCAACTTAGCCAGTTGCTCCAGAAACTAAACAGTGCAGCCAACGTTCTAAGCTAGTCTGCCCGCTTTAGCAACGAACTACAAGCATTTCCACATCCCAATAATACTAGCATGTGGCAAGAACTAGGATGGCTGACCTTGTAGAAAGCCATTGTGTTGCATCCCACCACTTTCTTTTAATAACATATAACAACAACAACAAACAAATCAAGGCACAAATAGCGAAAAACTGCTTTCAGTCTTGGTAAAATTCACACCCTTCATAGCATTGCCTAGCTTGATGAATTTGACAAGGATAATACAATCACTCCAACAACAATTTTGAACCAGCAAGGCTTCACGTGTAATTCAATCAAATGAAACATATGTACAAGTATACATTCAACAAAATTTTGATGACCCATATCAGACTGAAGAAAGGACAAACAATAAGGAGATAAAACTGTGGGTGTGTGAAGTTGGGGGCGTGGTGAAAAAATTTTAGGTGAGCTAAAATTACAAAAATACATGACTTACTGGACCGTGCCTCCTCTCTAGTGCTTAATTAAAAAGATTAATGTATGATAAATATTGTGCTGCGTCTGTTTCTGGCACATTTTGAGTTGATCACCACATATATCTTCATGCTATGATTCTGCTCTATCGTCTCTTGTGGCTTGATCATCATGTCTTTCAAGTCATGTCAAGCAGCAGGCTTTCTGCAATGAAGATCCTTGAGTCTCGTAGATGTCTTGATACATCGTGATTGGTAGAAAACCTTTCAGAGTTCATCTAATTACAGACTTGCTAATCCATTGTCAAGCTGAATATTAGCAATGCAAGACACTTCGAATTCTATAGGGTAGCCCATATCTGTAATGTGCTCAATGCACACTCCATCACCGCATTTCATCACCAGGTATTTTCAGTTTACATATATTTAAAATTTCAACACAGATTTCTGGAGAAACTTCATTCAGAAGGTCTGATATGGCTACTTTGTGCTTCCTCTTTACTTCCTCTAGTTCTTGTTGCTGCATTACCAGAAGATTCTCAAGTTTCTCAGCAATTATCTTGACAGATGTACTGTTTCTATTAGCAAAATGCAAATGATCAGATCTATGACTTCCATTTTTTCCACTGCCATCATCACCATCAGACATGCTCCCAGCGTCCAACTGTCCAGGTGACTGGGCATCAGTTGGACTACTTGGAGAAGACTCGTGAAAAGACAAGTTAGAACATCCAAGCTTGCTTGGAGAGTTTCCATCAACATCCTTGGGTGAGTCACGCCAATACTTGTGGCCTGAAGACAATTTTTCTAATACAAGACTACCAGGAGAGAGACTAGATTCATTTGACAAAGGTGAACTGTCATCCTTAGTTTCCGAAGGAGGTTCTGAGTCCTCAGCAGCTAAATTTTCTGGTGAAACATTGTTGGAATCCCAATCAGGAATATGAGACCGAATTTCTAAATCAATCATAGCAGCAATTGTTGAAACATCTTGATCAGTCACATCCAACTCTTCTACCATTTCACTAGCAACTGCAATTGCTGTATCTACTTTAACATCAAAAGGGAAGTGGATATTGCGGAAATGACCTTGAACATGGAAACAACTTTTAATTAGAATTATTTGTGGATGCTGATGGACAAAACCTTTAATGGAGAGAGGGAGAACCTGTGGAGTCAGCTATCCTTAGTTTCAGAAATATTGTATTAATGTCTTTCCTCTGACCTTGTACAGAGAAATCTCTACTTGGTTCAGCAGCAGAATCCTTGGCACTTTCATTAACATCAAGCTGATCAGAAATACCACCTGCAAATTTATGCAAGGTGTCCAAGCCGAAAAATTAATGATATGGCTGGCTTACAGAATAGTAAGGGGGAAAGGGAAAATTTGCGAGGAATCATGTTTCTCTAATTTGGTTGATAACATGAAAGCAAAAGGAGGCAAGCAAGTTGGGAACCTTTGTACTAGTTGTGAATTGTGTGTTCCCACCAAATTGGTGCGGATTTAAGGGCTGAAGAACTTTTATTGTTGTTTTTCATAGATAGACAAAACGAAAAGAAAATCTATTTCCCTTTACTCTCATTTTCTCTATCCATGATTTTTTGTCAAGTACCAAACAGAGCGTAAAAAACATTTGAATACCATAGAATTTGGAAGCTATTTAAGTTTACCTGAAGAATGGGCTTTGGGTCGTAAAAAGCAACCTCCACTTACATTTTCCTCATCTGATTGAAGAAAGGGATCCATCAAAAGTTCCTTTGCTGGCAATCGGTCAGAGACTTTTGCAATACATTTTTCTATAAATGCTTTAACAGCAGGATCTTTCACCTTTGCTAATGATGCCGGTTTAATTCCCTTTCAAAAAAAAAAAAAAACCACAATGGCAGCTTAGAACCATAATGTAAAACACAAAGAAAAAATGATAATGTGCTGGGAGCCACACTGGCTGTGCATGAATTGGGATGGGAGCAGGGTGTTAAAAGCTGGACAAGCTTTGATTAAGAAAAGACTTGTCAAGGAAAGGAGACATTAATGAATGCATGAAGGTCTAAAAGCTTCGGTGTCTGATCTAATCTGACAACAAAAGCATGGGAACACTACAAGTGGATAGGCTCCCTTTTCTCCATTCATCAAAACTCTATGTAGTAGAAATTTTCCTAACACAAACTAGTTGGCTATTATTAGAGGTATGCTCTGCAGAAAAGTCTACAAACTTCTACTGTACAGATTCAAACTCTATCCTACTGAAGATACAGCCTGATCCATGATGGCAAGAAAACATGTTGCGTGGAGGAGGAACGTGACATCTGAGGTAAAGTCAGTATACATTAAGGAGGAATACAAAATATGCATGCCAACACAATATTCAAGTATGCTGGGGAACTATATCATGTCCAGAAGCTGAGAGGTTCAATGATATCTACCCTAATATGTCATGTAATAACTAAAGAACTGAAGATCATATTAGTGCCACATTCTTTCACCAATAAGTGAATTGAAGCTCATATCATAAACTATCATGAGAATCATAACGCCTATTGAGAACAGAAACTCCACAAGATTAATCCGGGGTTTTCACTTTACAACTTCCATATAAAATCAAGATCGTAAGAAATCTGATACCCAGTGAATCATGTGGTCAGGAATGGATGGAGAAAGAGAACCGAGATTAACACCTAGTAATGGTGAGAATTTTCTTGAAAAAATAGACAAAGAAAATCAACTTCCAATACAATTTGACAAACTAAACTATCAAGACCACAGTGTTTAAAAGTTTAAAGATGCAGCAAGATATTAAGCTACAAAGGCAGAACTGCATACTTTGAATTGTGTTAAAAATAGTCTAGACTCTATGACACAAGACACGTAGCAAGAATATAAATTGCAGAAGTAATTTGTTCAATAAATTTAAATTTGAGCAAGGATGATGAATCCCTTACTGATGTCACTTTCTTATATATTTGAGCAGCATTGGAGCATTCGACATATGGATATTCAACAGTCACCAACTCCAGCAAGCACATGCCAAAGGCATAAATGTCAACAAGCTCATTGTATTCCTCCTCATAAAGCTCTGGTGCCATAAACTCCGGCGTACCTAATTTCGCATTAACAATACCATTATCATTGTGTACAGAACAACTTCCATGTAAAAAGTAAAATAAAACAAAATACCATGCAAATCACCGGAAAGCAGTCCTCACCAATAACACTATGAGCTGACCGAGCTTGCTGAAGAATGGCAGCCAAACCCAAGTCACCAATTTTCACCTCACCTTGGTTTCCATTAACAAAGATGTTGTCACATTTTAAGTCTCTGTGAATAACTGGTGGATCATGACTATGAAGATATAAAAGTCCCTCTAAAATCTGCTTAGACCATTTCTTCAATGCTCTCAGATCAACATGCTTATGCTTCTGCCGATACCTAGACAGCAAGTAAACACGCTCCTCAACTCAACCAAGAGCACAATCAAACAAAATCCAAAAACAAGATGTTTTAATAGTAGAATTCAGAGGCTTACTTCCGCAATGTGCCTGAAGTGAAAATCTCAGTGATGAAGTTGATATTCTCATTTTTGGTATCGACCCACGAATTGTACAACTTGATAATGTTTTTATGCTTCAAAGTCTTCAGCAAATGAACTTCAGAAAATAAACGCTCCAAATCCACCGAATTACGCAATAGATCTGCCACTTTAACTTGATTCCAAGCTACTTCTATCCCTTCCAATTCATCAAATGCTCTATATCTAAGCCCCCATAATTCAATCAAGGACCAGAACAATATATAATTTCAAACCCATTAAAACTTGCATGCATATCACGCACACAAAGAAACAATACTAACAGCCACTTTCATTATTCATGCAAAAGTTGTTTCCTTTGTAAAGTGACAAAGATGTACAAAAAGAAAAGGATACACTTTCTTGAAAGCACCCCTGCCTAAAACCTCTTTATACTGCAAGAAAGACAATAAAAGAATCCATTAATCAAAATGCCAGAGTAACTAATAAAATCACATAGCATTGAGCTGAGAAAGAGACATTGCAACAATATCATTTATTTCTAACATGGGCTAATTCAACTTTGATCAACAAAAGCCAAAAATGGAAACTTCAATCAAAATCTCAAATTACATGAGGAAAGAAGAAGCACAGATACAGACCCGACCATAACGACCAGAGGGGTCAATCTCGACGAATTCAGCATCAGAATCGTCGGGGTCTGGCTCGGACGAGGATTCATGTGGCATCCTCAGCTTCCTCAAAAAAAAAAAACAGAAACCTTTTTTTTTTTAATTTATTTTATGTCTTTCAAGATAGATCAAATTCAAAAAGCAATAGTGTTATTGTTCTCAGAATAGGAGAAAAAGGCAGAAATGGAAATGGAAATGGAAGAAGTGTGGAATAGAAAGAGCATTAAAAGAAGAAGAGCGTTGAAGGAAGGGTGAGTTGTTTTTCATCCAGTAGAAGAAGCCATGACCCCTCGTATTAATTGCCTTTACCTTTTTTTTTTCATCGTCATCATGAATTGATTTCTCTTAGACTTAATTAGTGGCTGTATACAGGTGAGTAAAAACAAATCAAAAAATTAATTAAATTAAAAGAATTAAAAACAATTAACTGAAAAAATTAAAATTATAAAAAAATAATTAAATTGGCTAGAATATTTAAAAAATCAACTGATTTAAAGTTAGGCTCGGTATTTTTTTTTATACAGCCTGTATATTCACTATTTTTATTAATTAATTATTACTAATATTGATTTATTGCGAAATTAAAAGATTATTGCTTCTTTTATTTTCTCATGAGTAAAGTTAAAGCTGATAATAAAGTTTATTTTAATGATGGTTGTTTTTTAAAGTATTTAAATATATTAAAATAAAAAATTATTTTTAATATTAATATATAAAAATAAAAATAAATAAATCTTACAAAAGTATTTTTCAAACAGGAGCCCTCATTACATGGCACAGAACACAAGTGGCAGAGATCTTAGATGTGCTGTCACTGAAGATGGGGGGCACTGCACGTGTCAAGCTTCAAAAGTTCTCAACTTTTCTTTTTCTGAAAAGCAATTTTTAAAAAAACAAAAATCTCAATTTTTCAATAACTCTTGTTCTTAATAAAAGGGTATCCTCAAGAGTTTCTGTATTCTAAAATTATAAATCCACTGTTTCTTTTTAATTTTAAAAACGTTTTTAAAAAAATTTAAATTTATTTTATTTTTTTATGACAAATTAATATTTTTTGATATTTTAACACACTATATTAAAAATAATTTTTAAAAAATAAAAAAAAATTAATTTAATATATTTTTAAATAAAAAATACTTTAAAAAATAACTATAACTACATTTCTAATCAAATTTTATTTTTTTAATAAGTTTCTATATATCTCTAATTGAAATAAATGCTTTTTTTGTTATAACTTTATTGTAAGTTTAAACTTAAAATAATAAAATATAGATATGATAGTTTTCTATGGTAAGATAAAGCCGATTTCTTTTTTTTTTTTTAATAAAAAATAAGATAACAAGGTGGGGATTTCTCTGTAATTTCTTAGGTATAATAATAATATAATGAATAGGTATTTGTGAAGTACAAAACTCGTTATCTTTTAATAAAAAGAAAAAGAAAACAAACTTCCTTTTTATATATATATATATTAATTTAATTTAATGTTTTAAAATTTAAACAAATTTTTAATTTAATAATATCAAGAGCAGCATTGCTGATGATTGTGGATGGGGGGGTGTTGTGCCGTCTTGTTAGCAGTAATAGCCACCGACGATTCAACGGGGTTGACGGCCGACATATCACACAAAGTCCACATCAACGAACTATTCAAGTGAGTGAGAAATGGTATCTAGGGATTGAGAAAAATATATTTATTCATTAAAAAAAACTAAAAGCTGAACGAAAGTTATTATTATAATAGAATAATTACTAAATTATCTTTTATCATTTAAACTTTCAACTAGGGATAAGGTGGTTTTTTTATCATAAAACAATTGTTTTCTACAACTTGTAAAGGCTTAAATTGATTATTTTGTTTTTTATAGTTAAATTACTAATATAATCCTAAAATAAAATAATTTAATTCTTACTTCTCAATTATATTTTTATATTTTTTATTTTTTAAAATAGTATAGTTATTTTGTGGAGACAAAACTAACAAATCTCTCACACAAGAGTTTTTTTTTTTATAATGTTATATTGTTTTTATAGTAAATTTCAAGAGTATTCAAGTACATTGTTATGAATTAAATTTATTAAATATAATAAAAAAAAAACTGCTAGCACGTGCTAAGGACAAACCAGCATGCATGTGGATGGCCTCGTGTTTTAAGGGTGGCGTGTGTGGGGTTATTTGACAAACAAATATCACCTTTCAAAACACTGTTTGAAAGTTCTCGACGCCCCCAACTCGATAAAATAGTGCTTGTCTCAAGATTTACGGCGGTTTAACATTGATAACCCTTTTATTTTTTTTCCTCATTCTCTTTCTCCCAACCTAGATTTTTGAGCAAGCCCTTTAAAAATTCAAGAACAACCCTTTAATTTGTTGATTCTTCATATTTGGTCCCTTTTATTTTTATTATGTTTTTTTATCTTAAATAATTTATAAAATTGTTATGCATTTTTAATTTCATCCATTTTAAATTTTTTCATCTTTCAAACTTGATTCTCATTCTTTTAATTGCTAGTTTTTGCCTCGAATCATTTTTTAAATTGATTTTTGTCTTACGATTTCACCATCCTTTAATTTTTTTTTTCCTATCAAATTTAATCCTTATTCTTTTAATTGCTATTTTTTTTGTTCTGACAAGATTTTATTTGAAAACATTTTTTAGATTGATTTTATTTTACGATTTCACCCTTCTTTTGTTTCTTTACTGTTAAATTTAATCACTATAATTTTAATTGTCAATTTTTTGCTTTGACAAGTTTTAAAAATTGATATTTTTAAATTGGTTCATAATGAACTTCTTGATTAGATCTAGATCCAAAGTTTTACAGGTTGCGAGTTTTTAAAATTTGACTAAATTTGGGATGTTTGCTCAGGTTTGTTTAGTTTTTTCCACTTTGTCTAAGCTAATTTTTTTTCATGCTTCATCCTTGAGTGTTTTGCTTCTTTTTTTTTTTATATATATATTTTTTAAATTTCTTTAATATTAAGTTTTTATTGAATTTTATTATTTAATATTGAGTTGTATGAGATTTTTGTATCTTTTTTATCATATAATAAAATAAAAAAATAATTCAACTCAATGGAATTTCTAATCCAAGTTACAAGTTTGATAAGTCGACTAGGATAAACCTGATCTGTTTTTTAATTCTAAAATTTTTAGACATGTCTAATCAAAACGATCATATTAGAATAACTCGCACACAATTTAATTTAAAATTCAAGTTAAACAAAAAGTTAGTTCAGATTTTTTAAAGTTTAAAACTATGTATTTAATTTAATAATAATATATATATATATAAAAATTAAATTCCAAGCAATAGTGCGGGCAATAAGATGGTTATAACTAATTATTATGATGGTGAGACCAAGAAAGAACCCTCTCATTCCTCAATTATGTGCCTAATTTTGCAAGGGAAGTGTTTAGCAAGACTAGAAGGGCACAAAAAAGGGCACAAGGGTTTCCGATTGACGACCACCACGATCCTTCGGAAGATGCAAGACGAAATGAACCTTGGGAATATATTTCTTCTGTGCCTATTTGTGGTTTCGAGCTGTATTTTTTTATTTCTTTCCATTTAAGGTTCAAACGATATTACAATCCTACTTCAGGCGTAAGTGCTCATCCACCGGAACGAGATATTCCGATTAGATACCAGACGTTACTAGAAGAAGAATGCACAGCCATTTTTTAAAGCTTTTAGTATACGTATACGAAGATCAAAAAGTAAACGAAGATCCTTTAAAAAAACAGGAACAGACTGGTTCCAACCCATAATACATTATCATTGTATCGCATGTTCAAAATTATAAAGGAAATTATGCAGGTAACATTAAATAAACTGAGAATCAGAATTTATGCTCATGGGATTCTTTGCCAATTTATAATTCAAAACCTTGCAGCTTGCTGAATATGCTACCAGAGGCCTCATCCCAAGATTTCAAAAAACAAATCCTTATATTAAACTTGACAATAACATGGAGAAGGAGTTGGAATACAAACGGTCAGTAACTTTCCTTGCCAGGATGATCAAATCCACCAACTTGCCCAAGGAATGGATAATTGATCCCCCACTAGATATAGAACTTGCTAACGTTTCTTCAGTGAATTCATCCTGTCTCTTAAATAATAAAGCTTGGCCCTCCTCGCTCTCTTCTTGTCATCGAGCACCGCTATCTCCTTTATGTTAGGTACTCGCCTGTACTTGTCATTCATCACCCACTTTCTTGTTCATAATGTAGAAATGAAGAGCACCATCAATATAAAAAGTAATGATAAGTATCACCTCTTTGCTATGGAAAAAAAAAAAAAAAAGTCTACTAGAAAACCTTCACTTAAAAGGGGACTAAACACAAAATAGACAAGAAACATAAATCTGGAATTTCAAATGGAGAAGAGTAGTCAATTAGCATATTATCATGTCTGCAAAACAGCTCATTCTATCACAGCAGATTACAAGCAGAAATTAGAGCAAAATACAAGTTATTGTTAGATTTAACACAAGATAAAGTCACTATTGTTCATCTAGTGGTCAGTTTATTGATATTGAATTTAACAAAGAGGAGAAGCCAAAGAGTCTAAACTCAGAGATTTTTTTTAGTTGTTGTTCTTCAAAGATAAATATGCACCTTGGTAGGATGATGAGAAAATTCAGATGCATATGAAGGGATAAGAACATTTAACTGGGTGCCTTCTAATAAATGTACTGCGTTTAAGTTGAAACAGGTAATCCTATTAACAACTTCACACAAGCATGCATGCATACAAACACACACACAAAAATAATACATGTACAGATAAATTATATTTTAACAATGCACATAAATAACATGGATCCAACTCCATATAGCTTGGTTAGGGTATATAAGATTCAAGATGCATATGGGATGTCATATTTTCAACTCGAGAAATTTGAAAAATAAAAAATAAAAATAAAGAATTATAGTTAAAGAAACAAAGCAGGAGGATCTGTAAGTATCAATATCATCCAGTCAAAGTATATCAGTAAAAGATGTGCCTTATTCAAACTTCTGATACACAGAGACATGGCAAATATCTCTGCTGAGGGGGTTGTAAATCATACTTTGGCATCAACGACTTGCCAAATGTGCCTCAGTGATGCAGACCGGGTAGCAAGCCTCATATTTAAGACACCCAAAACAACAAAAAGGCTTGACATTGCTGAGTCATAAATTTCACAATTGGGCACTTTAAGTTTCTTATGTAATGATTGGAGTTTCATTCCCGTTTCCTCATGTAGCTTTTATTTCCCTAATTAATTTGGGGTTGTTTGCTTTAGGAGTCTAAGAGTTTAATTTTCTTTCCGTTTCTCCATTCAGCTTTTATTTCCTAGTTAATGCAGGATTGTTTCCTGATCTAAGGGAGTTGTTTTTAGAAGTCTAAGAGGTCAGTTCCTCTATTTATTTGATGGTAATCGCTTTGCGACAGGGGGAGGAAATAAAGATAAAAAAACTTCTTTGAGTAGTTAACTCAAAAATCTCTCTTCTTTCTATTTTTCTGCGGAATTACAGATCGCAGAAACCCTTGTGTGTTGGAACGCGTGTGAGTTCCGTTCTAGCCTGCATCACTCAGATACCCAGGGGCCTCACAAAAGGGTATAACATGACTCATTATTTAAGCATCATAACCAGGTAAGTCTCCCTGACACTTCTATAATTTGAGAAGATAAAGGCAACACCATCTCCTATTTTACCAAGTTCCTGAACTGGATAATGCAGAAGGATGAGGTTTTATTCTCTAGCCCACAGCGAAATGCTAGTTTCTAATCTCAGTTTAAATAAACAGAGTAACAAGGTATATATAGTTTTAACTTCTGATCTAGTTAACAGAAACCTTGCCATGTACATCCAAATTGTTACCACAATTTCTTTTCTCCCATAATCAATCTACAATATGGACAAAAAGGAAAAAGAAAATGAAGGAGCGTTCACTATAACTTCAACATATCTAAGTGAAGGATGAAACTTTTATGTTCTTCAGAAAATATATAGAACTTTATTTAACTTCATTGATATTCAAACACATAACGTGTCTGCATGCGAAACAGAAACAGATCAATATATATATATGCATACGCATAGCTGCATTATGTGCCTGGCAGTTTTATCGAGTCTCTTGAATTTGATGCGCGAAGGAACATCAACAGTAGGCGCTGACAAACCTTCCGAAGAATTTTCTGCCAATGTTGTCAAGCTCTTCCTACGAGGTGGGAAATTCTTCGCTCCTTTTTCTGCCCAATCAGACAAATTCAACCACTCAAATTCGGCCAACCCCACTCAATTTCACCATATTTTGGCTGCCACAACCAATTAAGAAGAAATTATTTAAAAAAAATGAATAAACACGTAAATTGAATGGAAAAGGAGGAGGAAGATACAGGCAAGTGGTGAAATGAGCGAAAAGGTAGTGTATGAAGAATCATAGTTGAAAAGGCTTAATCCATGAATTTTAGAAGGTAAATAAGCTAAAGTGGATTTGAAATGAGACGTGTTTAGGTTTAGTCTTCGAATTAAACTTCCGTACAGAGATTGCATTGCTTCCACTTAGACCGACCGACCCTGTTTGGTCGCTGAGAAACTGAAACAAAATGATTTCTCATCATCGAAAACCCTGCTTTTCTCACTTTCCTTGATGGGTTTGGCGGTTTATGTACATGGACTGACCAAAAT
>Ga0325411_1003708_pt1 | contig 17231 bp, 12 predicted proteins | sample PopdelMetagenome_13_FD_206181 | JGI IMG/M metagenome (GOLD analysis project Ga0325411, IMG submission 206181) | Populus deltoides microbial communities from Bellville, Georgia, United States - Xylem-PdIQD-R4 | ecosystem: Host-associated > Plants > Phyllosphere > Stem > Wood/Secondary xylem...
GTTATCTACTATCATTTCTAAGGAATTTCAACACCATTTATTTTATATTTTATTCTTTTTTTTCAATTGAAGACCAAAAAGTATTAGAATAAATCCATACGATGCTTAACATAATTTTATGAAATTCAAAACGGAGGAAATGTATAACCCCAAACTAAATTCGAAGCATCCATGACAGACATACAGTACTGTAAGATTCCGCAACATGGTCAGGCTTGGAGGTATAGACCCGGTCAACGAATTGCTTGAAAGGTACCTGATGTTTTGCACAAAGCCATTGTAACCATTATTTAGAAATAAGAAGAGCCTATGCATGCCATCATTTATATCTAAAGAACAAAGAATCCAAGCTTTAACATACAAATACTTGAGATGCTGTAATTGCCCCAGCGTTGAAGGAATCCCACCAGAAAGCTGATTATTGTAAAGATTACTGTTGTGTGCAATATGATCAAACCTCATTTTCATCAATGGTGACCACTGTAGATTCAATACTGAAAAGAGAAATGTATATGTAGTTATGATACTTACAGTCTTTCCAAGTTTTTGAAGTGACCTATTGAATAGTGAATAGATCCATCCAACTTTTTTCCTGCCAAGTTTCTGTCAAAGAAATTGAAGTAATTCACATCGAGACAATCAGAATTTGAATCTATCAAGTTTTATACATACATTCCAGTGACCGAACGAAACGATCCATTTTTGGTGTTGTCAGGGGAACCACATCTGATCTCGTATCCAGAACAAATAGGAGCCGACAGCGATAACTGTGTGGAAGATGACAGCGATAACTGTGTGGAAGATGACAGCAAATTCTGTGAAAGGAGTCGAAGAGCATGTACTGCCGAAGGTTTGGGGAAAAAAAAATTCTTATTAAGTCCCACTAAGATCTTCTGATATTTAAGATAAAAGTACTCAATCGACCTTATTATATACTTACATGTACGGGTTAGAATGGATAAGAAGTGTGTTTAAGCAAGAAATGAAACTAGTAAATTAAATGAGGCTCAACTATGTTATTACACTTGCATGCATATATATATATATATATATATATATATATATATATATTATTTACTAAATAAATGACTAATACGTACAATGTTTTCATGAGATATCTTTTCAAAATAGTTAATGCGCAATAGGAGCATTTATTTATGCTGCAAAAGAACTCTTCATATTCGAATAGCTTTTCTTTCGTAATCAATTTATTCATATGATAATTTCAATGGCCTTCTATCTGCAAGCTTTCACCCTATCCCACATCGATTAGTAATTAAACTAAACATATATTGATATATCCTTGAATGAATCTGACAGTGATTAATTTGTACCTTCATCATCTGCAAGTAATTTATTGCGTGCGACTTCTTCGATGCTCTCATCAAAAGTAGTAGTCCCAGTGCCAGGTTGCCAGAGAAGAAGAAAGTTGAGGAGAAAAAGTCTGCTGATGAGCATTACTGACCGTTCAGAACCCATTGGTTTCGTCATAACTCTACCTCTAAGAAAGCGTTTCTTGCGGTGTGTATGTGTATGCCACTGCCAGTGCTTGTATTTATAGTAACATATGGATAAAAACATTCCTGCACAAGAGACAAACCAACTTCCAATTGTAAAATAATAAAAAAGTTATTTTTGGTCGTCCTAGTAAAGTATTTTTTTTATTTTAAATGAAAATTACTTTCTAAAAATTAAAAAATATCTTATTATTTATTAGTTATATCAAATTTACTCTTTATTATTTTGATTGTTATATATTTTGTTTTGATTTTTTTTTTAATTTTATCCCTTAGAACTTTATTTTATTTGATTTTTATATTAATTTTAGTCTTTAATCTTTTAATTATTATTTATTTTTCTCTTGTTCTGTTGTTAATTGAAGTTTATTAAATATCAGATTTAGTCGTTATTCTTTTGATTGCTATTTATTTTATTTAAAATAATTTATAAAATTTAATTTTTTTTTCAGTTTCATCATCCTTAAACTTTTTTATTTATCAGATTTAATCCATATTCTTTCAATAAACTTGAAAAGAAAATTAAAACATTAATAAATTATTCTCCAGCACATCTTACATGACATGATCAAATACTAAAAAGTATTTTTCAATTTATTTTTTATAACACTACTAAACATTAAAGAATAATTTACTTTCTAAAATTTCACTTTCTATATAAACAACTTTTCATAAAAAATTACATTTCAGCAAAGCAAATAAACAAGGTGTAAATGAATGAAATCATCCCACTACGTCAGGGTGGGAACTTGAGGCTGATAAGTATTGTATTGCGACTAAAGAAGAAGACTTCTTTTCGAAAGTTACCAATGCAATTTCTACAATGCCTTTTGAATAAAGAGCAAAGACAATGATGACAGAAAAAATGCATAATTCAAATGAACAAAAGCCATATATATTAAAGCACTGAAAGTTGCTGCTAATATATAAAGAATTATTATTAAATCCCACCACTAAGATCTTATAATATTTAAGATAAAAAGTAGACAATCGACAATGATGATTATATATGGGTTAGAATGGAGAAGAAGTGTATGTAAGCAAGAAATGAAACTAATAAATTTAACGCATTGATGGATTAAATGAGACTCAACGATGTTGCATTTTCTATTTTTTTTATTTTATTTTTTCACTAAATAATTGACTAATACAATGTTTTCAAGCTATATACTTTTCAAAATAGTTAACACGCAATAGGGTCAGTTATATGACGCTGCAAGAAAATAAATAATCTTTTATGAAATTTTATAGCTCTAAAATTATATTATTATTTACAAAGTTAATTTAAAATTAGTAAGTATTAGTAATAATATTTATTAGGACCTGCATTTCATAATTAGTATCAAGTTACTAGGTATAGATATAATTGAATTATTTTTAAAATCTCATCAACATAACATTATAATTTTAACATTGGGGTGAACTAATGTATGAAAGGGGGTAAAATAGAAAAAAATTAGACCCTATCTAGCTTTATAGTAATTAGAAATCTTAACTGATTTTTAGAGATTCGAGGTAAGGAGTTGTTTATGAAATAAAAAAGATAGGCACTACCCTATATATCTTATCTAAGGTAAATTGTATTGTGGTTTGTTTTAAATGATAAATGTGTTTTAATGTGGTTTGCCTATACTAGTATGTATATTATTTCGGGTATTGTTATTATCCACAAAACAACGTTCAAAAAACAGGGCTCAATGTTCGACCTTACTATTATCCTAAGTTATTTTTTAACAACCCAAAAAAAAAAAACATTTATAAATATATGTATGTATACATGTGTCGATTTTATTCGGTGCAATTTTTTTATATTTAAATTTCACAAAAGTCTCTTTTATATTTTTAATATCAAGTTATCAACTCAAAGAATTTATCTACCTGCAAATAACAATTACAATGCTCGTCCCCTCATACTGGACTTCACAACTCAACCATGATATCAACTTCCTTTCTTTTTTGTAGAGCTAGTCTTATAATATTCCATATAACAAAATTTTAAAACTAATTAGTTCACAACAAGCATCAATTTCTTAAGAAAAAAGCTATGTTTAATTTCGCATACAACACAGCTATATATTAACTTAATAAAGACAATATCCTTAATTGCATCATCTACAAAAGATAATTTAAACATTTAAATTCTTAAACACAAGATGTTATATAACAATAAAATATTATTTACTCTGAATACATAATTAATTTAATAAAAGACTTCTATATATACATCTACTTTCTAGTTTGAGGGTGCGAGGTACCTAGTAACATATTCATATGGCGTTTAATTCATGCCCAATAATATGTTACAATGTCGCAGTCGCACAAATTAATTACCCTAGCTTAAAACACAAACACATAAGATATTATAAAGCAAGCAAGGGGCCGATCCCATGAGGAAGGTTCAAGTCAGATTTTTATGCTAGATGATATGCAATTTAGGGGGGGTTGGAGGTTATATAGGCTAAAACAAAAGAAAACAGAAAGAAGCAATCAATGCTAAATCAAAGAAAACCAAAATTTATCAAGAAAAAACAAACTTTGGTCGCAAGTAAACATCCATATGCAAAAATCAAAATTGATCATGGAAACGAAACGTCAATTTATACTTTGAATATTTATCTTTTTTTATGTTGATTAGTTAACAGATCCGTTGTATAACTAATCCTGTCCATTAAACAACCACAGTGTCCGCACTAGTAATTTAATTCAATGGCAGCCTTAAGAATTAGATGAGCTGATTAATCTAGATTGTCTACAATAATAACTTAGAGTCTGCTCTAGCAATTAAAATAAACAATTATAGAAAAAACAAGCATAGAAGAACAAACATATTTATCATATAAACTGAAAATAAAAGGTAAAATAAATCTCACGGTTCTTGAAATTCAAAGGTTTTCGTGTCCTTGCAACCAAGAAAAAGAGTTTAGCCTTGCATGTCTACTAAACAATTAATCAAAAAGGAAGAAAACATGATTTCAGGTTTGTGGAGGGGACTGGGCATTTTTTCTCTTTTGGCTGGCTTCCTTCTCTTTCCTTTCTCTCTTTCTTTTTATATCTTAGGAAACCCTAATCCCTTTTCTACAAAATAGTCCTTTCCTAAGTAGACACTTTACATTTAAGTAGTTCAATAACTATTTTCCTGAAAAAGAAAAAATAGCCTTGCATAAAACCTTCAAGCTTTTACTTTTCACTTAGAGGAGCTAAATTGCAAAAATAAAAACTTGGATGTCGGTTTGGATGCTTAGGGAAGTAATTTGGACCTATTTCTTCACAAAACCTATCTACTAGCAGAATTCATATGTCATCTTAGAAAAATCATATCTCTCTTAGTAAAATTTTTTTCCTCAAACATACGGTCAGATTCTAAAATTTGAATGCATGTTTTTATACGATAAATTAAAATTGAATCTTCATCATACTTTGAAAAATACAAAAAAAATCATTTAATGCGTATCACAATAAATCTGCAATTATTCGTTAGGATTTGAACATAATTTCAAATAAAACTTTTTTTTTATTTTCTTTCGTGTTAGGATAGTTAGGTTTTAATATGATAAGATAAGAATCTCCTTACCAAAGATGACTTTTCTTAAACCTTAAATATACCTTTTTTAGGCTTTAAAATGATTATGTTTTAACTTGATAAGATAAGAATCTCTTTAATGAGAAGAACTTTTCTCGAACCTTAGATAGATTAACGAATAGAAACACGACTTAGAACAAACAATAGCAGCTTATCATAAGTAAGGTGCACTCAGAGTTATACATCTTTTATTTACACAATTAGTCCCCCTACCTGGACTCTCATAGACTATTAGGTTTTCTAGTGACCATAATATTAGGTGGCGACTCCCACTACTAGAAATTCGCTTAATACCAACGGAATTACCGACGGCCTACTTCTGTCAGTACTTTGAGGTCACAATTACCTACAGACTTTTTCCATCCTTCATTCCGCCAGTATATACCGACGAACACATTCGGTCGGTATTTACAGACAAAATGACGAACAGAATATGCAGAATTAAAAAGAAAAAGGCGGTTCGCTGACGTGGATGTTTTTCGGGTGATTTTACCGATGGAATCACCGAGGGATTCAAAATGGTAGATACGTACAATGATGTGACCAATTCATCATTTAACATCCCGACGGAATCACTGAGGGATTCAAAGCGAAATTTTCATACAGTGACGTGCCCTGTTTACCGTTAGAATAGCTGACGGAATCACAGACGGAATAATTCTGTCGGTGAGTCTGTTGGTAAAAGTTAATATATGCCCACTCTGTCGACTCTCTCCTCCTGTATTTCTTCTTCTTCTTCCCAATCCCAACTCTCCCCTACCCTACTGCAAACAACCAGGCCCCCTAAAAAAAAATCTCCCTCTTATCAGCACAACAAGTCATATTTCTTGAAGTTTTGTGGTCACAACATCCATGTTCTGATTTACCGATGAATTTTATCAGTTTTTGTAAGTAATTCTATCTTTTTAAATTTTAACATTTAAATGAAATTTTTTTTTGTATATGTATTTTGTTAGTATATTTACATATTTTATTCTTATTTCTCAAACAAACTTGTAGTATATGAATGTATAATTTTATACTTGTTATGGTTTGTTTTAAATTTTGTAAAATTATATTTATTTGTAAATTGTTGAAACTTTATTAAATTACCGAATTACATGTGTTGTTTTGAAATAATTAATAGCTTGTTTAACGGGTCCGCTTTAATTTTTATTAATGGTATTGCGGAGTTGTAATTTCTGTAAATTTATATGTATTAATTTGTATGGATGTTGATAATTGATAATGAATATTTAATATTTATGAGAAGTTGTAAATGGTTTGTTGGATAATTTCGAGGTAAATCAATATTTTTTTGCAAATTTATTTACCTAACATAGTTAATTAATGCATGTTGTCATCATAATTTTATAGAGGTTCGATAGAAGTCATGGATGATCGTTCATAGATGTATCAAGATTCACCACAAGGATTACGGAGGATGGATTAGTGTAACAGGGTTCAGGGTTTTATTAATTTCACAACATCTATTTCCAGAAATTTTACCGAGGGCGGTATTAGGTGTTCATGTAGGAAGTGTCAAAATAAAAAGTATCTGCATCCAGATGTTGTAATGATGCATCTACTACACAAAGGGTATATGGAGAATTACCGGTATTGGTATGCACATAGAGAAGTATTTGTTAGTAAGAAGAGAATGGGAGAAAGGGTGATTGGGTCAACTTCTAGTGCTAGCAATGTGCATGAAGCGACAAATGACAACACTAATCCTTACAGGAATATGGTTATGAATGCAATGAGAATGAATTAAGGTAATGTCAGTCAATGTCCAATCATAGAAGAAGAACCTAATACAGATACAACTAGGTTTTTTAATGTGTTGAAAGATTCTGACGAACCATTATGGGATGGCTGCATGAACCATAGTGAATTATCGGCCGTAGCACAGGTGTTCACCATCAAGTCAGATCACGAGTTGAGTGAGGCCGGGTATGATAAAATTATTGAATTGGCGAGAAGCATTTTACTTGAAGGGAACAGGCTGAAAGAGAACTTCTATGCTGCAAAGTCCATGATGAAACCCCTCGGTTTAGGATACTAGAAAATTGACATGTGCCCTAACTTCTGCATGTTATACTACCTTGAAAATGCTGAACTGATTAAGTGCATGACATGTGGGCATTCCCGTTACAAACCCATAACTGGCAAGGGAAAGACACTAGTGGCATATAAAAAACTTAGATACTTCCCAATCACGCCTAGACTGCAGAGGTTATTCATGTCACCAAGGACTGCTGAGCATATGACATGGCACCAATCACATGAGCAGTTGATGGAGTGATGGTGCATCCTTCTAACGGCGAAGCCTGGAAACACTTTAACAATATGCATCCTCACTTTTCAGCTGAATCAAGGAACGTGCGTCTTGGGTTGTGTACAAATGGATTCAACCCATTCGGGTCATTTGCTACTCCTTATTCTTGTTGGCCGGTCATACTCACGATTTATAACTTGCCACTGGGAATGTGTATGAGATTGGAGTTCATGTTTTTATCTACTGTCATACCCGGTCCAAGCAACCCGGGCTGGAATATAGATGTTTGTCTTCGACCGTTGATTGAGGAGTTGGTATAGTTGTGGTCCTTTAGAGCTTTGAATTATGATATATCGAGGAAACAAAATTTCCTTATGAGGGCGACATTAATGTGGACTATCAATGATTTTCCAGCTTATGGAATGCTTTCTGGTTGGAGCACGTATGAGAAACTAGTATGTCCATACTATATGGAAAACAACAAGGCATTTATGCTAACAAATGAAGGTGAAGCTTCTCTTTTTTACTGTCACCGTCGTTTCTTGCCACATAATCACAGGTACAGAAAGAACAGAAATGATTTTTTTGTTGGCAGAGTTGAAAAGGATGTTGCATTCCCGCGTCTTTCTGGTGAAGAATTGCATGATGTTGTATCAGAGTACGGTGACATTGTGTTTGGCCTTCAATCAGGTAAGCAAAAGTTTCCTGGTTTTGGTTTAACCCATAATTGGGTAAAGCGAAGTAGTTTTTGGGAGCTTCTTTATTAGAAGGCCAATCTGCTCTACCATAACCTTGACGTCATGCACATTGAAAAGAACTTGTTTGAGAATATTTTCAACACCGTCATGGATGTGAAGGGGAAAACAAAGGACAACATCAAGGTTAGATTGGATGTAGCTTTATTCTGTAACTTTAAAAATATAGAGTTGGTTAGTGATGCGTCACGGGTCGCAAAACCAAGAGCAAGCTTCGTATTAGAGAAAAACGCACAACTAGTAGTCTACAAATGGCTTAAAAGTCTGTGTTTTCCCGATGGACATGCCTCAAACATATCAAGGATGGTTAATACGGAGGAATGCAGATTGTATGGAATGAAGAGTCATGACTGCCACGTGTTTATGAAAACACTCATCCCATTAGCTTTTCGTGATTTGATGCCAAAAGGGATATGGGATGCACTCACGGAGATCAGGCATTTCTTTAGAGATATATCTTCCAACAAGTTGAATGTTGATCACATTTTGAGGTTTGAAACGAATATCGTCGGGACACTATGCAAACTTAAGATGATATTCCCTCCATCATTTTTTGACTCAATGGAGCATCTCCCCATACATCTACCATTCTAGGCAAAAGTTGAAGGACTGGTCTAGTATAGATAGATGTACCCATTCGAACGGTTAGATATTACAGTTGCAATGTAATTCATACATAAAAGTATTTTCTTTGTTTTTCTTAATTGAAAATATTTGATTAATTCAATGCAGGTACTTCTTCAATCTCAAGAAAAAGGTTAAGAATAAGGCGTATGTTGAGGCTTCGATATGTAAGGCTTATACTGTTGAGGAGATCTCAATATTTATCTCGTACTATTTTGAATCTCATCTGAGAACAAGAATCAATCGTGTTCCTTGGCATGATGATGGCAATGAAGTGCCTTCTAGTGGGAATTTGTCAATATTCTCCAATCCTGGATGACCCACACCTAAAAATGTTGTAAGAGAAAGATATTTGTCGGAAATAGAGTTCAAACAAGCACACAATTATGTTCTATTTAACAGTGATGAACTGAGACCTTTTATTCAGTAAGTATATATATGCGTAATACTAATTAAACTTTGTCAATAATATATATACTTGAGATTATATACCTCAAACATATCATACTGTCACTATCACTTCAGACAATATCGACAAATTTGCTATCCAATAACTCATAGCTGACCGAATCTCAAATCTTTCAATTACAAGATGAACAATTTGCCACGTGGTTCAGAACACATGTAAGTACTATCACAAACTCATCCTTACTTGTAAAATTATTGTATGCATGTCATTACGAGAAAAATATATCTTGTTCATTGATGTACATTACATACAAGGTTTATCAAATGGGAAGGAGTGCTGCTAAGTCATTGTCTTCACTAAGCCTGGGCCCTAAAAGAAAAGTTAAGTGCTACAACGGGTATTTTGTTAATGGATATGTGTTCCATACTGAAAAATATGGGCATGGAAGAAAGGCATACAACAACAGTGTTTGTGTTAAGGGATCGACTAGTAGTGAGTTAAAAGTTGACTATTATGGTAGATTAGAAGAGATTGTCGAACTGCAATATCATAACGAGCAGAATAGAGTGTTTTTATTCAAATACTATTGGTATGACACGATTGACAGAGGAATCAGAGTTTATCCGCACTATGGTATGGTTGAAATCAACTCAAAAGCTAGACTCCGCAACATAAATGATGTCTTTGTTTTTGCAAAGCAATGTCAACAAGTTTATTACACATACATCCGTTTTTTTAGAAAGGATCGATCAAGAGTGGATTAGTTGTCCGTTTTAAAAATGAAACCTAGGGATCGTGTCGAGCTTTTTCAGGATGAGAACGAAGACACAAGTGTGCAAGATGAAGTCTTTCACGTTAGTGAGTTGGTTGAACCATATCGAGTTGCTCCACAATTGAATTGGAAGAAAATTCAAATTGTCGTGTTTTCGATGATAGTCTTGTTGATGTTGACACTGAGGAGTTTAATGTTGTTTTGATCTCTAGCGGACAAGCAAATGTCAATAAAGATGATGATATCCATATTGAAGATTGCGATGAAGGTGATGACTATTCAATTGAAGATGAAGAAGAAGAAAATTCTGACTAATTATCAGAATGAAGCCCTGTGTAAAACATTTTTTTTCATGTAATATGTATTATGGATGATATATTTTATAACACAAAATATTTATTTTATAAGTTTATGTATTGTATTTTAAGCCCTGTGTAAAATAGTTATTATTTTGTGCGATCGACAGTTTATCATTTAAGTGTTTGCAGAAAGGTAAATAGGTAACACAAATATAATCTTTCTTTACATGAACTATCACCGATCTCTATACCGACGAAATAAGGTCTGTCGGCATTTCACAGAAAGTTGGAAAATAATTTTTGGAAAATGCCACATTCACCGACGTCCATACCGGCAAAATAAGGTCCGTCAGCGTTTCACAGAGAGTTGGAAAATAATTACTGGAAAATACCACAATCACCGACGTACATACCAACGGATTAAGATCCGTCGGCATTTTATAGAGAGATGGACAATAATTACCGGAAAATGCCACAATTACCGACGGATTTAAGTCTGTCGGTATGTTGTCAGCGGGTCAATATTACCGATAACATCACCGACGGACGGTGCGAATTCCAAAGGGCGGCGCAATAAATGCATCTCTGACCGCATCAGATTGACGACGGAATTACCGACGGATCGCGAAAAAAATGGAGGGTAATTAAAAACGATAAGGTGAAATTCAAAATTTACCAATGGATTTTCAAAACTTCACCGACGAAATAATTTAAGATAATATTAATTTTTTATTTCCGTCGGTGAAGCCATCGGTAAAACTGCGCTATAAATCCCAGCGACTGCCCTTTCAGTTCATTTTTTCGTTTGCTTCATTTCATAGTTTTGTTTTTTCCTTTCATTTCCTTCAAATTTTTTGTGTTTTTAGCTTGTAATCTTTAGTTCAATCTTCAGCAAATTAAAAGGTATGTACTTCCTGTTCTTCATTTCTTTAATATTTTATTTTTTTATTTGTTTTTTGTTTTAGCTATTCTTATTTTTGTTATGTTTTTTGTTTTGGTATATTTTTATAATGTAGATAAATTCTTGAAATAAACACATTATTAAGGTAAGCATATTTCATTCCTAAAGTCAAAATTAATTTTTTGAATATATTTTATAGTTGTATTGCCATAATAATTGAATAATTGGTTAAATTGTTAATGTTGAATTTACCTTAGAATTAGTAATTGAATATGTTGGAATAATTAGTAATTTTACTCTATTATTGCATGATTTGTGTTTAATTATTTCCATTAATTGTAATTGTTAGTCTAGAGTTTTTTTTTTTGAATTTATTGAATATAGTTTATTGTTGTGTTGCCATAATAATTGAATAATTTGTTGAATTGTAATTGTTAATGTTGAATTTACCTTGTAATTAGTGTCGATGTTATTTGTATAGATGTTATGTTATATACAATATTAGTATAGATGGGGTCAATTGGTTGTGGCTATTGTCAATATTTGCAGGTTTGTGGATTTGGGTAGTCTCCAATATATGAGAGGTGCTGTCGATTTTTTTAACATTTGAATTTAATTATATAATTATTCGTATAAAATTGTGTAGATGCGTAGAACGAAATTCACGGCTCGTCGCTCACGTATGGTCACAGCTAGTTCTTCTAGCAGCGAGGATGATCCTTAGGTGCCTCTCAAAAGGAGGCACCTGCGCTGTCAACCGATGATGCCTCTTCCAGCGCAGTTTCACAGCGTAGAGGCGGCGTGCCTTCACAGCGGAATCAATTCACCCGCAAGTACAAGGCACAGTGGAAGGACGACCTTTCAACATAAGTTTGTTAAAGTTTTAGTTTTTTTTTAAATTATAAAATAATTTATGAACTAAATCAATATTTCATTAATTTAATTTATTTTCAGGTTTACAAACATTGAGGCCGCCCAAGTAATATCATTGGTGTTTAAATCGTCGATGGAGATTCCATTATTTCAATGGAGTCAAGTATCCAGACATCTTGAATGAATACCTCAAATTGATGCATGGTTTGACAGATTTGAGGTTGGTGTTAATTTATAATTTCCAGCTTATTTCTTATAATTTATTAATATAATTGTAAATAAATTATTATTTTTATTTACCTAATTATTTATATACAACACAAATTCACTTGGGACAAGGTGCATGACAAAGTTGTGAGGAGGGTGTGGGAAAATCACACGGCAACTAGGTAACATCGAAAACAATACAAGATTTTTTTAGAAAAAATTTATGTTTCAAAATCTAATTTCTCGCTATGGAAGTAAGTTGCGTGATTTTTGGTATGAATCACAAAAAAAGGCAAAAAAAACTGTAAGAGATAAGGGTCTCTAAAGCTGGAACGACGTGGCGGTTTGGAGGGATTTCAAACCGATATACATCCCGACAGGTATATGGCCGCACTATCTTGAGCACGTGATGTCTGAGTGGTTCACACGACACTCACAGTCCGGTGCTGGCAACTGGAACCAGCCAATTCATGGCTTGGTGACAACGCACATCGGTGGCTCCGTTTTGTTTGTTGCACATGCGAAACGGATGGTAAGATTAATTTAAATGAAATATATCATTAAATTAAGTTGTTGTTAATTAATTTTTTTCATTATAGGCTACGTCTCTTGGACATGAGCCAAGACCAATGGAGTTGTTTGTTGAGACGCACATGCAGAGTCAAGACCGCCAAAAGAGGGCGCAACAGTTCATTGACAACCGTGCTCAACACTTTATAGTATGTTTGTTCAACCATTTTATTTTGTAAGTTATTATTTTTATTTTTATTGAATATGATGATTACTTTTTTCATTTTCATGAGACCTATAATAGCCGGTTGAGGGAGATATATGGGGACGATCCTTCAACCCATCCGGATTTCGATTTGGATTTGTGGATGGAGGTTGGATCGTCTGGTGGACCCGATAAAAATTGGGTGTACGGGCTCTCTAACACTACGGCTGAGAACTTGCGGGCGGCCTATAGTGTCTCAACCGTTGGGAGCTCCTAATCAGTATTGAGCACCCAGTCTAAGGAGTTCATGGCCTTCCAGCAACACACGGTTCATCTCACCGAAAATTACGACCTCTTAATGGTGGAGTATACAGAACTCAAAGCGAATCATGAACAACTTCGCCAAATGGTCCTAAGCATGGCATCACAGAGTGGTGGTAGATTTGCGCCTCCTCCTTTTTGGTCATATAACAACTAGCCTCCTCCTCCTCCGGCTCCACCATTATGTTAATTTGTAATGAATATTATTTAACTTTAATAGTTAATTTAATATTTTTTTTAAATACATTCAGTTTGTAATGAATATTATTTAACTTTATTTTTTTTATGTTTAATAAAAATTTTATTTGCATAATTAGTTTTTTAACTATTAATTTATATAATTTTATATTATTAATTCTAAATAATTTTTTAAAAACATATTTAAAAATAATCACAGAGGGTTTTACTGATGGACTGTATCCGTCGGCATTTGACAGAGAGGGCGAAATGTCAATCATTTTAGCGATGAATTTACCGACGGCCTTAATCCATCGGCCTTTCACAGAAGCTTTGTGCAAATTTCACAATCACCGACGGCTTGACCGACAGAAATATTCTGTCGGTAGTTCACACGCACCGACAGAATAATCCATCGGTATATTTCAAGTGGGAATTTTTTTTGGCGCGTAATTTTCGTCTGTAAAACCATCGATAATTTTTTTTTACCAATGAATTTAGCGACGGAATCAGACATTACTGACGAAAGGAAAGCTGATGGCATGTTTCCGTCGGTGAAGACGTCGGTAAAAAAATTACCGACGAACTATGAATCATATATCAACAGAATATTGCCGTTGGTAAAACTGTAAAATCTTATAGTGTCCCTTTTCTTTTCTTTTTTGTTGATAAAAGATAAAAAAATTCCTTATACTTTCCGCACTAATTACCCATTACAAATTGCTATTATCAAAGAATCACTATAAACTTAAAAGTTTAAAGTTTTAATAATAATTTTATATTATTGGATAATATATCTTTTCAAGTGAATATTTAATTTAATTTTGTTTTGTATTAAATTTTTTAATTGAATTGATTTTTTAACATTAACAAAATAATTATAATAATGTAAATGATTGGAACCATGGAGTCTGAAGTAATAATGCATCATTAAAATTTATGGTCAAGTCTTTGTTCATGTTCAGCATCTTTTGCTTTCATTATGTCGATCTTTTGCTTTCATGATGTCGATCTTTTGCACTCTCGAGAATAGAAAGATTAATAAAGCTAAAGCATCAGTATGAATAAGGCCAAAAGCTGATAGCTTACCCTACATTTCTTGGGTCCAATGAAGAGAACAGTGAGAAGCAATTATGCATCTTTAAAATTTAAGATCAAGTCTTTGTTCATGTTCAGTATCTTTTTTTTTTTGGATAATTCATGTTCAGCATCTTTTGTTTCCATTATGTCGATCTTTTGTATTGTCGATCAGAGAAAGATTAATAAAGCTAAAGCATCAGCATGAAGGCCACAAGCTTTAAAATTAATGTATATGATTGAACCCATGGAATCTATAAAATTTATGGTCAAGTCTTTGTTAAATGTTCAGCATCTTTTATTAATCTTTTGCATTTAATAAAGCTAAAGCATCAGCATGAAGGCCACAAGCTTTAAAATTAATGTATATGATTGAACCCATGGAATCTATAAAATTTATGGTCGAGTCTTTGTTAAATGTTCAGCATCTTTTGTTAATCTTTTGCATTTAATAAAGCTAAAGCATCAGTATGAAGGCCAAAAGCTGATAGCTTACCCTCCATTTCTTGGGTCCAATATGTAGCAAATTTGTCAACATTTTCTCAACCACCATGACTTTTAACCACTATATTTATTGTAGTAGTTAAGAGTTGTTTGTTCTTTATTGGTTGCTGCCAAGGCTCTCATTTCTCCTATAAATGGAGACAAAGTAGAGAGCAAGTGTGAGAAGAGTAGAGGAAGTGTGCAGTGAGTGCAAGTGCAACTGTGAGAGTGAGAAAGTGCAGATTTGAGAGAAACACCGAGTGTAAGAGTGAAACACTGGTTTTGAGGGATTATACTGGATTGAGTTAAGTATTTGTATCATTCCTCAAATAATATACAATCTGCTGCCTCCGTGGACGTACCCGGTTTTGGGGAACCACATAAATCTGCTTGTTTGTGTTTTTATTATTGTTTGCATTCAGTCCAGTATGCACAACAAATTCGTATTAGAGCATTAGGGAAGCTTGAACATTGAAAAATATGTTTTTCAGCTCTCTGTTCAAAGTTGCAGAATTTTCAAAGTTCTCATATCTTGATTTTGACCACCTGTGGAGATTCCTCTCGTCGATACGAGTCCGGCAATATAAAGATCATCGAAATTGAAGTTGAAACGAGCCATGTAGAGATCGCCAGAGTTTCGCTTGAAATCTGCCGGAAAAACCAGACAGTGCCGGAATTCTAGCCTGAGAAGACTGCCACATCACTAGACACATTGGCACTAAGTCATCATCCACGTCATCAACGGGGGGTCCACATCGCACTGTCATCAGCCACGTCATCTAATAGTGACAGAATATTCTCTTGACAGAATAAGAATATTCTGTTAACAGTAAGAGAATATTCCCTTAACTGTTACAGAATATGTTTTATCAGAGACAAAATATTCCTTTCCTGAGTCAACTCAGTCAGATTGGTTTTCTGGCTAACTTAGAGATTTTTTAGCCAGTTTTTGGCCGAGTCAAGCTTGTTCCTAGCATTTTCAACCATTCCGGACGCAACCGTGGTGTCCGTTTTGTGAAACAGCACAGCGAAGTTACTATTTTGGCTCTTTTGAGCATAAAAGTGCGTGCTTCATATCTTGTTGAGATTACATTCACATTACATATATACATGAAGATGATAAATGCATTAGAAATTTTAACCACTTGAGCCAAAAAGCCAACCTAAAGCAAATTATCCTTATATATGTTTTCCTTTTCCCTTGGCCAAGGATTAGTAGAGCATATACTAGTGATATTTCATGGAATTATGGTTGGAAATTATGTGAAAAGAAAGAAGAAGAAGTGATGCTTGATGAAAAGATGGGCAAAGTTACCAAAGTTTAACAAAAAAAGAAAAAGAAAAAGAAAAAGAAAAAAAAAGTGTTCCTTTATGTTCTTAAGATTTTACGTTGAAAAAGCTTGAAATCAAAAGAAGTTAAGCATTGGTGATTAAAAATGGAAAATTTATGTGCTTTGATGGAATATCTTGTTTGAAATATTATTTTTCAGAATGCTCTACTTTATTTGGTTTGAACCGTTTCTTTTACTCTCTTTTACCTCACCTTAACCTTAGCCCCATTACAACAAGAAAATAAGACCTTTTGATTCATGCATTGTTTATAATATACTAGTAATGGAGATGAGATTGAAGAGCAAGCTTATGGTAGAACATATTCATTGATTGAATTTGAGAGATTTAAACACATAAGCCCTAAACACGTGAGACTTATCTCCAAGGCTGCACGCCAATTAATCTCAAACATGGCAGCCAACTCGAAACAGTTTGGAACTCGTGGAGACTTCGCAAACAAACGAGTAAATGATGTAAATATTTCTAACCTTGAAAATAAAGTTAATGATCTTACTTCTCTTGTGCGTTCTTTGGCTTGTGGAAATGTACGCAGGTGAAAGTTTGTGGCATATGCTCCTTACAAGGACATGCTTCAGATATGTGTCCAACAATGCAAGAAGATTACATTGAACAAGCTAATGCAGTTGATGGAGCATTTAATGGACAACCTCAGCGTAAATATGATCCCTTTTCCAACACATACAATCCTGAATGGAGAGATCATCCCAACCTACTGTATGGGAACCCGCCTCAACAAGGCAATCAAGGCCGACAGTTCCATCCCCATGGATTTCAGCCCCAACAAAATTATCAAGCAAGACAACCCCCTCCATTCACAAACTCCAATGTTATAGGGTCGTCATCCAGTGATGATCTTCGTGAGATGATGAAAACTTTGGCTTCTAACACTGTGACCTTGCAACAAAATGTCA
>Ga0325411_1003710_pt1 | contig 17228 bp, 8 predicted proteins | sample PopdelMetagenome_13_FD_206181 | JGI IMG/M metagenome (GOLD analysis project Ga0325411, IMG submission 206181) | Populus deltoides microbial communities from Bellville, Georgia, United States - Xylem-PdIQD-R4 | ecosystem: Host-associated > Plants > Phyllosphere > Stem > Wood/Secondary xylem...
TAGCCGTTTCTTTGTCCTTTCACTTTCAATAGTTAATCACATAAATCAATCCTTTGAATTGTGAGATATGCCTGCATTTAAAATGAACATTTACCATAAATTAAAGCTATCTTATATTATCAGATCTATTATTATAAAACATGCTCTGGTTAAGGAGTTATTAATACTTTAAGTGCAAAATGATGATATAAAACCTTGATAAAAATGCACTTTTAAGTACTAATCATTAAGTACTGACATATCACTTTGTGTTAAGGCCAAAAAATCTTGTCCCTTCACCTTTTAATGATATGATGGGTAAAACTGGTTTTCAAACTGCATCCTAAACTTAGCCCATGTTCAAAACCTCGCAAGTCTCCTAAATCGCAATGTATCCCACCAAGATCGTGCTCTGTTTGATAGTAAATAAGTGGCACAATTCACTCTCAAATCCTCCACCACCCAAATATGTTTCATAACGTATTATAATGTATGGTAGCCACCTACCTGTAATCTCAACATCTGGTTCTCCTGCAAATAACTTGCACCCCAACTCTCGCATGCTCTTTACTACTCGAACCAGTGTAACCACACTGTACACTGGTGCAGAGAAACCGGTGATACCTGCGCTGCTACTAGTACTGAGGGTGCCAGTATTGATGCATGAGGCATCGCCTCCATCACTAATCTCATAATCTAAACTATAAATGCCAGATAGGTATATGGTGTAGGGGTTACCGCTAGCACCGCTGTTGACAGAGGAGGCACCTCTCTTGGATAAGGTGTTGCAAATATATAGGAGGTTGAATCCTCTAAGGAATTCTATCTTTCTCTCTCTCTCTCTCTAAACCAAGATCTTGACCTCGTCTCTATGACGAAGAGAGATTTGTCATCGCGCCTTGCTTTGTGCACAACATCCTAGAACAATTTAATACTTATTAAATCTTAATTTAACTCCTTAACCCAGACCGGAGCTTATCACTGTAACAATCTCCAATCTTTATACTTAACTTACAAATAAGGATATCATAATTCAATTTAAAATTAGGGTGATTTTTTTTATATTTTCTACCATGATTTTGGCAGAGTTTTCCTTTATATTTCATTACCAAGTTATCGACATCAAATAAAAAATCATTGTTCAATCATCCTGGACACAATCGTTTGAAACTCTTATTCTATTAAACAACTCAAAATTTCAAATTTATTTCTATATTTCAAAGATCTCATTAATATTCTCTATATTCACATAAACATAGAAACTAGTAAATAATGATATCACCTGTTTGATATTATGATGTAATTGTTTTTATATAAATATATTTTTAAAATGTTATTAATATTTAAATATAAAGTCTTAAAAAAAAATTCACCAAGCTCTGGATTAAATAAAAAGAGTCGTACATCTGACCCAAAAAGATACAAGGCTAAAAATGGGTTCAGGCCCATCAATACTTTTGACGGGGACTAGACTCGGTCCATGGTTCAGTCTATCTACCACGTACACCTTTCCTTTTTTGCCGTCTCTCTCTCTCTACGATTTCTCGCTCGCCTGCTCGCTTTTCTTTTCTTTCTCCATGATTTTTCTCACTCTAGATTCTCGATATCTCTTCTTCTCACTCTAAATCAAAGCAGAATCTCTTATTTAACGGATCGCATATCGATTCGGATCGGTTGATCAGCGTTGTTAATTGATTTTGGTCAAATTAGGTTTGAATTGCACTGATAAACGGTCTACAGAAGCTAGGGTTTTTCTTTTCTTTTTTCTTTTCCATTTTTTTTGGCCTTGGTTGGATCTAGGGTTTTTGAATTGGTGAATTAATTGAGGGGAAGTGTGAGTTAGGATTAAGGGTTGATGGTACTCGAAGGGGAAAATGCAAGGCTATGCTGCATGGGCGGGAAGTTGAGGAGGAGAGGAAAAGGGATCGTATTCGGCACATGTTGACTGCTCCCATACGTGTTAACAACAATTCAGTTGTAGCTGCTCCCGATTTTGTTTCTTCTCCTTCTCCTTCTTCTTTGTCATCTCCAGCCGATTCTTTTTACAAGGTAATCCTTTTCTCTTGGGCTTTGTTTTCTGTTATTTTTTGGGTTTTTGTCTCGATCATGGAGTCTATGTTATACGGCTTCCAATGATGAATAATTGGGGAAATCACTACCTTCGTTGACAAAAGAGGAAGATATTATTTGTCTGACATAGGAATTGTAGGAATTGACCCAGATTTTCTTTGATTTCGGTTAACGTGGAGATATTACAGCTCAGTTGGTATTGGGTTCGCTAAGTTGGCTTTTGGAGACTGATTTTGTGTTGCCACATGATATTGGTGCTTAAATTGGGTTCTCGGGGCAGTTTTTGTTTTATGTTTTTTTCCCGTATTTATGAATTTTTTCAGTAGCAAGTTTGGGTTTGGTTTGTATATAGAAATTTGTCATTTAGGTTTCTGCTGTAGTTGAAGGTTGCATGAGGTTATGGAATTTGAATTTCACTTGTTTTCTTGTGATTGTTGACCGAAAGTGTAAATTCGAATGATTTATCTCTCCTGATCATTACATGCTTTAATGATTCTGTATGTTGCTTCCTTTTCTGATCGATGGCTCGGTTTACCGTTGTTGATATATTAATGCTTAATCAAGTACTCAATGAATGGAATGAGAAAAAAGGACTAGCAAGCGGTGATCTTTAATCCATGAAGTTCATAATGATATCCTTATTATGATAGGAGTGGCCAATTAATGATATTCCATTAAGCAATTATTTATTCTATCAAAATGCATGCTAAATTTTTTTCTATGTTAGCAGAACATTTACTGAAGTTATTGGTATGAAGATTGACTTTTAGTAAGTTAAATAAAGTGCCCTGTCACTTATTCCCCCTTTAACAGGATGGACGCAAGATCAATGTTGGAGACTGTGCTCTGTTCAAACCGCCCCAGGATTCCCCTCCTTTCATAGGAATAATTCAAAGACTGACTACTGGTAAAGAGAACAAGTTAAAGTTAGGTGTGAATTGGCTTTATCGGCCTGCTGACATAAAGCTTGGCAAATGCATCCTTTTGGAAGCTGCGCCAAACGAAGTATTCTTTTCATTTCACAAGGATGAAATTCCTGCTGCATCACTACTCCATCCGTGTAAAGTTGCCTTCCTTCCAAAAGGTGTTGAACTTCCATCAGGGATTTGCTCATTTGTTTGCCGCCGAGTTTATGACACTACAAACAAGTGTTTATGGTGGCTAACTGATCAGGATTATATTAATGTGAGTTGTAGCTGCAGTTCTTGAATTTGCTTTGAGTTGTCAATTCTGTTTGGTTAACTCTTTCTTACACAGGAACGGCAAGAAGTAGTGGATCAGCTATTATCTAAGACACGCTTAGAAATGCATGCAACAATTCAGCCTGGTGGATGTTCTCCTAAGACAATGAATGGTCCAACTTCAACACCACAGCTGAAACCTGGTTCTGATAGCGTACAGAATAATGCCCCCTCCTTCCCTTCGCAATCTAAGGGAAAGAAAAGGGATCGTGGAGATCAGGGGTCTGAGCCCATTAAACGAGAACGTTTTATGAAAATGGATGATGGGGATTCTGTTCATAGACCAGAGAGCATTTGGAAATCTGAGATTTCTAAATTTACAGAAAAGGGTGGACTTGTGGATTCTGAAGGGGTTGAGAAATTAGTGCATCTCATGCTGCCAGAGAGGAACGAGAGAAAAGTAGATTTGGTTGGCCGGTCATTACTGGCTGGTGCGATAGCTGCCACAGATAAGTTTGATTGCCTAAATCGGTTTGTGCAGCTAAGGGGCTTGCCTGTATTTGATGAATGGCTGCAGGAGGTCCATAAAGGGAAGATTGGTGATGGTAATAGCCACAAGGATAGTGATAAATCTGTCGAGGAATTTCTACTAGTTTTGCTTCGTGCTTTGGATAAACTCCCTATAAATCTTCATGCTCTGCAAATGTGTAATATTGGCAAATCTGTGAATCATTTGCGGACGCATAAGAACTTGGAAATACAAAAGAAAGCAAGGAGCTTAGTTGACACATGGAAGAAACGTGTTGAGGCTGAAATGGATGCAAATGCAAAGTCTGGCTCTAACCAAGGTGTCTCCTGGACTGCCAGATCACGTCTTCCTGAAGTTTCACATGGTGGGAACAGACCTGGTGTATCCTCTGAGGTTGCAATGAAGAGCTCAGCTGTGCAACTCTCTGCTTCCAAAAGTGGTCCAGTCAAGCTTGTCCAAGGGGAGACTGTGACCAAGTCTGGATCATCTCCAGGGCCCATCAAACCAGCAGCGTCACCTAATGCAGCTGGTAATAATTTGAAAGATGGACAGCCCAGAAATACTGGTGTCAGTGGTGCGATGGATCTACCTGTATCAGCAGCTAGGGACGAGAAAAGCAGCAGTTCTAGTCAGTCCCACAACAACAGTCAATCTTGTTCTAGCGAACATGCCAAAACTGTGGGATTGTCAGGAAAGGAGGATGCAAGGAGCTCCACTGCTGTCTCAATGGCAGCAAATAAGATCATTGGTGGCTCTTTGCGGCATCGTAAACCAGTTAATGGCTTTTCAGGCCCAGCTTTATCTGGGGCCCAAAGAGATAGTGGGTCAAGTAGAAGTTCTCCCTTGCACAAAAATCCAGGTTCAGAGAAATTGCAACAGTCTAGTTTGGCATGTGAGAAGGTACTTGATGCTCCCATGGCTGAGGGGAATAATCATAAATTTATTGTTAAAATTCCCAATAGAGGTCGCAGTCCCGCACAAAGTTCCAGTGGAGGAACTTTTGAAGATGCTTTAGTCATGAGTAGCAGAGCTTCTTCTCCTGTGGTTTCAGAGAGGCATGACCAGTTTGATCACAATTTGAAGGAAAAAAATGATCCTTATCGAGCTAATATCACATCAAATGTGAAGACCGAGTCCTGGCAAAGCAATGATTTCAAGGAGGTGCTGACTGGGTCAGATGAGAGAGATGGGTCGCCTGCCAATGTTCCCGATAAAGAGCATGGTCGGACAGGTGATGATGCAAGGAAGTTAGGTGAAGTCTCAAAAACTACACCCTCTTTGACTGTGTTTGAACTTAAATCAGAGAAGTCATATGATGCTTCTTTCAGCTCCATGAATGCCCTGATTGAAAGTTGTGTGAAGTATTCTGAAGGAAATGCATCCATGACAGTTGGTGATGATGTTGGTATGAATCTACTTGCTAGTGTGGCTGCTGGGGAGATGTCCAAGTCTGATGTGGTTTCGCCAACAAATTCTCCTTGTATAAGCATGCCCATTGAGCGCTCTTGGGCGCCAAGTGGTTTGAGAGGAAAATCATCTCCGTGTGATGATCCTGCTCAAAGCCAGGGTAAGTCTGCTGATGGTGTTGATGATGACGATGAGAAGCGGGTTACTGTTGTTGGCACTCCTCCATCCAAGAACACGGAGGCTAAAACCGTTCTGTTTTCACAAGAAAAACACGCAGGGGAGCTCAATGGACCTTCCAATTCTTCCAATGTGGATGCTGCTGAACCATGCATGGAAAGCAATGTGAAATCTGATGAAACATTAGCAGCTCCCGTGTCCTCTGCTAGCATGGCTGTGAAAACATCAAATTGTGGGGGCAAAGAACCATGGGAGAAAGAGGGGGATGGCATATCTGATGACAAAAATAAGTTGCATGGTTCTGTCTTAACTGAGGTGAATTATACAGGAGTGCAAGTTGGGACTGAAGCAATTGAAGGATCATCATCAAACCATCATGTAGAGGTTGATGGCGAGAACAATAAAAACATGAATAAAGAGCTGAATGTTTCTATTCAGGCAGATCCAAAACCACCTGGTATGATGCAGTCTGGTTTTGCAAAAGGAACCAATGATGAAATGCCCCAACCTTCTAGTTCTGGTAAGGATATGATTTCTGAAAACATGCATGATGTGAAGGCTGGTGAAACAGATGGCAGAAGTCATTCTACCGAGAAAAAGAAAATCAAACATGAAAGTAATACAGCCCCAGCTGCAACTGATCATGAAAGTGAGTGCAAGGTGGAGAGCCTGGGAGGCAATCAGGGCAATAAGCAATGTAGTGCCAGACCAGCTGCTCACAAGGCAGAACCCACACTTGTTCAGGCATCAGAACAAGTAGTGAGGTCAACAGGGTCAAAGTTGGCTGGCTCAGGAGCTGATGAAACTGAGGAATGTACATCTGCCGCTGCTGATGCTTCTTCTTTATCTGCTACAGGGGGATCAGATCTGGAAACAAAAGTTGAATTTGATCTGAATGAAGGCTTTATTGCTGATGATGGGAAATATGAGGAACCAAATAACTTGAGAGAACCCGCATGTTCTGCTGATATTCAACTAATTAGCCCTTTTCCATTCCCAGTTTCTTCTGTGTCTAGTGGGCTTCCCGCTTCCATTACAGTAGCTGCTGCTGCAAAAGGGCCCTTTGTTCCACCAGAGGATTTACTTAAGAGTAGAGGGGAGCTTGGTTGGAAGGGATCAGCAGCCACTAGTGCATTTCGTCCAGCTGAACCTAGAAAAGCTTTGGAGATTTCATTAGGTACAGCTAACATCTCACTCCCTGATGAAATGGTTTCCAAGCCTGGTCGGCACTTGTTGGATATCGACTTGAATGTACCTGATGAAAGAATCCTTGAGGATTTGGCTTTTCGAATTTCTGCTCAGGATACTGTTTCTGTCTCCGACCTTGCAAAAAATAATGATTGTGCACGTGATACACTGATGGGTTCATTATCTGGTCGGAGCTTTGGGGGATTTGATCTTGATTTGAATAGAGCAGATGAGGCTAGTGATATGGGTAATCACCTGACAAGCATTGGTCGGAGGCTGGATGCCCCACTACTTCCTGCCAAATTGTCATCAGGTGGTCTTCTAAATGGAGAGGTCAGCAGTCGCAGGGACTTTGATTTAAATGATGGCCCTCTTGTTGACGAGGTGAGTGCCGAACCATCACCACATAGCCAACATGCCCGAAACATTGTGCCATCCCAACCATCTATTTCTAGCCTTAGGATCAACAGTACTGAATCGGGAAGCTTGCCCTCCTGGTTTCCTCAAGGGAATCCATATCCTGCTGCCACGATCCAATCTATCTTGCATGATAGAAGAGAGCAGCCTTTCCCTATAGTTGCAACTGGTGGGCCTCGGAGGATGTTGGCTCCCTCTACTGGCAACAACCCATTTAATTCTGATATCTACAGGGGAGCAGTGTTGTCATCTTCTCCAGCAGTGCCATTTCCATCTACTCCATTTCAGTATCCTGTCTTTCCTTTTGGGAACAGCTTCCCTCTGCCCTCTGCAACTTTTTCAGGTGGTTCAGCATCATATGTGGATTCATCATCTGGTGGGAGGCTTTGCTTTCCCACAGTACCCTCTCAAGTATTAGCAGCACCGGTAGGTGCAGTCTCATCTCATTATCCAAGGCCTTCTTATGCTGTTAACCTCCCAGACATTAACAATAATGGTGCTGCAGAGAGCAGTAGGAAATGGGTAAGGCAGGGTCTCGACCTCAATGCAGGGCCTCTAGGCCCAGACATTGAAGGTAGAGATGAGACTTCAGCTCTTGCATCAAGGCAACTGTCAGTTGCCAGTTCACCGGCCCTTGCAGAGGAGCAATCGAGGATGTATCAAGTGATCGGCGGAGGTGTTCTGAAGAGGAAGGAGCCAGAGGGTGAATGGGAAGGTTATAAGCAATCCTCATGGCAGTAGAGATGAATAATGACACAATCCAGTGATCCACCAGTAAGTTTGGCATGTTTTGTAAATATATGTTCTACTCTGTGTCTCACCTTGGCCTCCATTGTATGAATTATCTGTAAGGTTGCATGTTTTGCCTTTATTTATTTATTTATTTTATAAGAGGTTGGGGGAAACCTTCTCTAACTTGCATTCTTTCGGGCATGGGTTGCACTTAAGTTCTTGCTCACAGGTCAAGTAATTGTGTTTCTGCTTTCTTTGCGTTTTCAATTACAGTTCTCCTGGATTGATGTTGGCTAACTCCAAAAGATCATCTAACATGTGTTCTCAAGGATGGGTGGTAAGTGAGTTATTTGATCTTCAGCCTCCAACCCCCACCCTGTCGGTGTACCCATTGTATGTTAAAAGGACAGATTGTACCTTAAAAGGAATCTGTCCGGGGTCGTTTGAGCTGTCATTTCCTTGAATTTGTACTGGGTAGCTGCAGTTTACTTCACCCTTTGTAGATATTTTAACCAATGGAAAGCGTGCATTCTGTGACTGTGTTGCCCAGACATTTGAAATTGGTGTCCATACTGTTGTGCAGTTCATCGACAATTTATACTGCTGGAGGCAAAATCACCCTTTCTTTTCCAATCATTCTGAGAATGAATGGTGATTGGAGTAGTAAACTGCTTTAAGCAGAAGCCCTTCTGTATGTGCTTTGTTTTTAAGCAATTTTTCTTCATTTATCTTTTCATTCTCACTTTCAATCACGTACATATAATCAGAGTGGTCAGTGAATTTTGGTGCTCAAGCTTTTCTTGCTCTGGCATATGGTTTAGTTGCTATGTTTGGATGCTGTATTCCTTTTAATTTATTCTATTTATTGACCTGGTGTAGACACCCAGTTCCCCCAAGCTTTTCCTCGATCTTCTCGTAAGGGTGTCTTAACTCTAAGCTAATCTAGTGTTGTATATGATATTTTACCATTTCTGTCCTGTATTTGACCAACGATATAACGCCTGCTATCGTCTTTTAAAGGTGGCCTCTGCGCCATCACTGTGTTTGGTGTTGGAATTGGCTTCGGAGGATAAGAGATCCTTTCCACAAATAGCTCTTGTTGCAGTTCAATTTTTCTCGGTGCCCTTTGTATGTTTATTGTATAATGAATCTGGCTGAAAGCTCGCAAGGGTGGGTTCATTGTGGGAATTGTATTTGTATTTTTGCCGAGGTTCCATTTTAGGTTTGAGATTCGAATGAAAATTGTTGAGCCACCATTATTAGAATTAAATTGCACCTCGAAAATCTTAGGTTAGGGGTGTCTCATCTCTAGGATGAAATATTTTTTTAAAAAAATTTAAATGTTTTTTATTTTTTATTTTTTAAATTAATTTGTTTTTAGTGTTTTTAGATTATTTTAATATTTTAATATCAAAAATAATTTTTAAAAAATAAAAAATATATATTTTAATATATTTTTAAATAAAAAAATATAAAATAATTATAACCAGCTGGTTTTTTCACAGCTGTATATGTGCTATAATAATAATAATAATTATGTTTTAATTTCTTGGGGGCGGGGAGGGACGTTGTTGATGCCCTTCACAGCCGCTGAATTTGAATAATATAGGAAATCAGAATGGCGCAGATGCTCAAGCAGCGACGACATTGTAGCCACTAGTATTGGGCCGTTGCTTCCATAACGTCTGCCGTGGGGGGGGAGGCTTTCTTTTCTCTTTCCTGTGTGCAACGACATCACCCTCCTTATCAATCAAATTTCAACCTTATCTTTGAATATAGGGATCGAAGAAGAAGCAACAAGAAGGCCCGGAAAGAGTGTTTTCTTTGTTTTCATAACTATCAGCTTTGCAAAACTTAAAGGTGGGGCGAAAAAGTAACCGACAATCAGCTTCGTAGAAGCAAGAAGCAAGTCATCATTTCTTGCTAATGTCATGCCAAAAGGTCAGCAAAGATGCCATGAAGAATAAAAACTTGCAACAAACCTAGCTGAACTCCACCTTTTACAATGAGTTACAATATACATATATATATATATATATATATATATATATTAGAATGCATGGAGATACTGGATGAAAACATCTTTTCCACTGAAATTAGGACAAAATTAGAGAGTGACATTTAGCAAGGAGCCATGCCGCAATCAAAATATAGTGCATTCAAATCCAAGCTCGCAGGACCCAATATCTTAGCAGTGTAGCACCGCAGTTACGCCAAGAGTAGTCAACTTTTGGAGACGAGGAGTACTTCATTTGAGACACACAAGCCTCCTCCCGCAAAAGACATTTCTGAATTTCTCATGAAATCATGCAAAAGAAAAAGGAGCAGCTCAGATTCTGATTAGCACACGCAAGCAAAATATAGAAGATTAGAGTGGAAGCAGACATGAGAGAAACAAATTGGCAAAAATGGGAAGCGAGTTTTATCAATGCAGAGGGAAGAAACAACATAACATTCTGCCCGCATAAAAAACAACCATGAAGGGGTGATACGAGAGCTCTTCTTCAGTACTTATCTCTGCGCGGGTGCCTATCAAATATATCACCATAGACATGAGTGCTTGTTAATGACACTGAGACAGAAATCATTCTAATAATTCCCTAGCGACGTGCATGCATTCTGAGGAGAAACAGCTGGCTATTGTGACAATGGCAAACTCAATCACAAACGACATACAGCTAGCAGCAAGCAGGACATCAGGTCATCTCTGATATATGCAACATAACCAGATCTGCTCATTCTTAATGCTCCCTCTATGACAGCCAGTATACACATGACAAAAGAGCACTGCTCACAGAAACAGTTAGTAACTGTTGCCTTGTATCATATTGGTGAGGGCTGAATGCCTATATACCTTGTGTCAATACCTTATAGCTCATGCTCTCAGAAACCAATTGATGTTTCTAACACAGAGGCATCAAGGGTAAGTTAACTAGAAATTTCATAAGCAGTATGATTCAATTACGAAATGAATATCTATGCATTCCATCAAAATTAATGAAAAATATATCTTCCCATACAGCCCTCAGCGTTCTCGATACACCTATTAGAACCCTTATATTGCACAATGAACCAGTAAATATCCATGAGACTTCTTTGTCAATGTCTCATCCATAAAAATTTCAATACAACCATTTGAACCTCAGGTTGCATAATGAATAAATATTATATCTAGGAGACTCCATTATTTTAAAACTATTCTTCAAACTCTTATCTCCACAAGACTTCTCTCCAACTCTCGATCTCATTTCTCATTCCAATATATACTTATTTGAACATATTGACAATCACCAGTGAATATCCACGGCACTTTACAGCTTGAACTCATTCTTCCAATGCTATCTTCTCATGGATGTGTAATTTAGATGGTTGCTTTTAGCAACTGATGGGACACGGGCCTAGGACATTCCAATGCATCCACAAAAATCATGTCCCTGCCCTCCTCTTCCACTATTTTAAAGTAAAACTTTGCCAATACAACTGAGATGCCAACCGCTTAAACTTGTACAAGTAAAAGGAATACTAATTACATTTGTTAGAAACGACCGCTGGAGCCTATAAACTACCAGTCTAAAAATTATTAAAAGTTTCTATTTGGTTTGACATGATTACTCAAGTGGTGGCAGTGGCTCAAGCAAAAGGGATTGAGGAAAAAAAAAAGCAACTTCAGAAATGCCAATGAAGACATTTATAAAACACAAAATAACTGACATCAAGATACGCAAGATCCATGTGTTGAGAGAATACGAGAACAGAAAACTTTGCATATCTATATCAAAAAATTATAAACTCTTTAAAAGTATGAGAAATGATGGTACTGACAACAGGCATCCTCGGCGTGGCTTTTTCTTCCTCTCTTTTTGTTTCTGTGCTGGTTTGATAACTACCTTTATTGCAGCATCAAAAACTGCTTTGACATTCTGCAATAACATGAAAAATGTCATTTACGACATGATAATAAAGTAATCTAATGCCTGGAAGGAAAAGTTAGAAAAGATCATCATTGGCACAATAGTAGAAGGGCAAGATTCATGTATGATAATAATAACATGATATCAAAACTATAAGTACATGTCAGCCTGCAATTTGTTATTTTGGGACTGTCACATGGTCAGGATGCATGACAAATAGCACAGTGCCCCTGTACAAAATTTTCATAGAATATCTATTTTTCCAAGCATTTGTGGCGAGAGGTAAACCAGAAACGCACAATAACATTAAATCAGGAGAATGACACCACAGATACTGCATACACTTGCAGATGTAAAAATTTTGGTAGTTTTTTCGATCTCCTTTCCTCTAGGAGACTTAACTTTATATGAGCAATTCACCCAGAAAATTATTAGCAGGGCAAGTCAGTTATCATGGATAGTATACACGGTACTTCTCATAAAGTTCAACATATTGCCAAATCATGGCATACCTGTTGAGTTTTTGAACTACACTCGACGTAATATGCTGCACCAATCTGTTTTCGGAGTTCCTCTCCCTGATCATAATAACCCATATCATTAAAAACGCTGATCGCATGACAACCAAGAAAAAAATTTATAAACAACCATTGAATAGAAACTGCACCTGTGCAGTGGTCACAGGCACCAATCCAGGGTGATCAGCCAAATAATGCTTATCCTCACGAAGATCTACATGTCCATTTTAAATGATGCATTAGATTCACATCTACAGTGATTCACATAGCTAACCACCACAATATAAAGGTTAAATGTCAATCCATGAAACATCATGGATTGGGACAAGCAGTATGAATGGCTCAGCTCATGTCAATCAGTTTGCTCATAATCTAGTACTTTCACGGACATGAGAGGCAATGCTATTTCACTTGACATCAAAGAGGCAGGAGTTCTCATTTGGTCAAGAAACTTGGACTGATAGGCTTCATGACAGTATGAAAGAATTTAAGTTTTTCGTAAGTGAAATTAATAAAATAGTTGGTGCAAAGGACCATGATATAATTATACAATTGAGTTGTAAATAGAAGCCACATAGTATGGAATCATAAGCAACTTTTCATAAAAAAAAAAGATTACATTATTCATGCGACAATCTTTCACATGAAAGTCAGTGAGAAAACAGTAAGAACAAGGAGAGGGAAGGAAAGAAGTACGAACAAAGAGTAATTGCCATTCCCTTGACTTGATATGAGCAGTAATCTTGTCCCACAAAATTCAATTCCAGTTAGGTCTATCACATGAAATGTCAAAAGGAGAGAACATTTCTCAATTTTGTACAGAATAAAATGAGAGAGAAATAATCTATAAATCCTTCATTTATCCCGAAGGAAACTTTAAATTGGTAACAACCAAACTCATTTTTTAAGCACCCTCAAGGCATAAACATAATCCTTATTTGAAAGAATGATTGATTTTTTTTTTCCTTTTCACATGCCTTTTTTTCCAGAAAAACAATGATCACCATTAATTTGGCACAAGAAAATGTCCTTATTGGCATGAATGATCAATATTTTTTTCCTTTTCTTATTCATTTTTTTTTTTCAGAAATGCAATGACCACCATTAGTTTGGCCAGCCAAAAAAAGAAAGAAGTCCTTATTTGCAAGAGTGATTGGTATTTCTTTCTTTTTCTTATTCATTTTTTCCAGATAAGATTCCAAAAAAAAAAGGATTTACCAACACTCTTGCCTTCTGCAATCTAATAAGATGATAGAACATGTCCCTCTCAGATGATAAAATGTTATGGAATAGCATAAAGAATGAATAGACTAGAGAATGCACATTGCAGCCTATCTGCAGGGAAGTTGATAGAACAATAATTAACAAATAATGGATTGATTTCCTAAGTTTTTTAATTTGCTAAAGTATTCGAACCTTGAGAACTGGCCTTAACAATTTTATGATCACACAACAAATCCTCAATCCTCAAAATCCATCTCAATCAAACATCTAATGCTACTAACCAGGTTGACAAAACAAAACCTCTTCACTTTTCATAACCAGGCCAGTGCTTTGAACATTCCTCTTAAAGTGTACCCCTCAATACGGTATATGTTGAACCATAACTGGACAATATTTCCTCAAACTGACCTGACCTTTTCAAACACCACCTTTCATGCAGTTGCAGGCAACAATCAACTCCGCATTATTTTACCAACATTCAATTGGTAAAAGTTTTTGCCAGGTAGCTAGTAATTTTTCCATTAACACCATTAGCTTCATCACCAGCTTGAAAATCATTTATTTGGGTTGCTACTCCATTAATATACAATATTAGAAAGAACCTTCTCAGTATTGTTCTGTCCACCTGTAATTATAAACATCATTTCTTTCTGCTATTCCATCATACTCAAAGCAAACAGTGTGTGTGTCAGTGTCAGTTTGTGAAGAATTGAAAAAACACAGGCATTCATTTGGGGAGCAACCGAGGGAAGGAAAAATTCACTTAGTTTCTTGGGAAGAATTATCAAAGCTGAAGAATAAGGACTGATTTTAAGAAGGCAAATGGTTGAACATGGCAGAAATATCAGTTGGGATTCAGGTTTTTCAAGGATGTCCTCGTACAAAATCCAAATATTAATAGCAAAAATAACCTTTATATGCCTAGACCATTGTTTTCAGTAGTTTCCTACACTTCTCCTTTTCCTCTTCCTTCCTTTCCTTCTTTCTTTCTTAATTTTTTTTAAAGATTACCAATAAAAAACTTGAGACCTCTAGCTTTGAACAAGCATCTTTAAGCTACACACCATTGATCTACATATAATTTCTTTCCTAAAACTTTATCTCCTACTTGCTAATACTCAAGAATTTGAAAATCAAAATCTGAAAAATAGTACATTCCCTTCCATTGGAAGGGTGTTGTTGATATATATACGTGTATAGAAAGTCTGCTCAAAATTGTGACTGTTACATGATTCATCCATTGAAGCTCAGGGTTGAATGGTGAAAAAGTTTTAGAAATCATAGGCCGCAGCAAAGCCACAATAATTTTCTCTAGAGTGCATAAACTATATCAATTAAAACTAAAAAGTAACAAGGAAAGTCATCATTTACTTTAAACTTCTTAATCAATGAAAACGTACCAATGGCATCAATTCCAAGAAATTTTGACTTTGGGATAGATATAAGTTTTGAAATATGAACATGTCCTTATTTTAGCCTACCCTGGTCTCACCCCTGTACTTATATCATCAAGCGGATGCAAATGAGCCTGACAAAATTATATAATATTTACATGTCAGAATTGCCTTCAGTAAGTTCACCAAGTTCTGGATAAGATATATCATTCTCCTATTAAACAATATGTAACAACAACAGTGAAGCAAATACTAACCAGTATAACCTAGACAAAACAGCACCGACAGGATCACATAGCCAAATACCAAGAAAAATAAAATCATAAACAGCATCGAATCAGACAGGAAAAATATGATGGTTGGTAGTAGACTTACCCAATTTGGCACCAACCAGTACTATTGGAATGCCAGGGGCATAATGCTGAAGCTCTGGAATCCACTGAACAAACAATCTCATATTTGAAACTGATAAACAAGAAATATAACAGAAAAAAGAATCAGAAAGGTAAGAAGATAACAAATTGGAAAAAAGCTGCACCTTTTTAAGTACATTTTCGTAGCTCGCTCGACTAACTAGTGAGTAAGCTAAGACGAAGACATCTGCCCCTCTGTAGCTCAAGGGCCTTAGTCTATTGTAATCCTCTTGCCCTATGGAAGTCAATGAAACAAATGAATCATAAAAGATTCCCAGTCATGCAAACATGTTTTCAGGGAAAAAAGAAGGCACGAATATGTAAATAAAGATTAAAAAGAAAATATGCAGTGGTCCAAATAATCATACCAGCTGTGTCCCAGAGGCCTAAGTTTACAGTGGTTCCTTCAACTACCACATTTGCACTGAAGTTATCAAACACCGTTGGTATATAATCCTAGCCAACCCAAAACAAAAATAACATTTATTTATTTTTTGTTCATTTGCATGAAGGATTAAAAAGAACAGCAGAAAGCAAGAAACTTTCGAATGGAGATAAAATAAATTATGCCTAAAAAACTAAAAATAAAGCCAAGCACAAGATCATTATCTGAAAATAGAAACTAAAAAAAACACACTTTATCCAAGTAGCAAAACCCGTAAGCTAAAGGATTTGTGAGATACTGAGACAAAATTAAAGATTGAGGTAAGAAACAAAAATAAATAAAAGCAGCAAAACCCAGATGGAAAAACACCCAAAAAACCCACATATTATGAAGCAGAGGTGATGTAGTTAGATGGGTCATTTAACATACAGTAGGGAACTTGTTACTTGTGTAACAAATAAGCATACAGGTCTTGCCCACCGCCCCATCTCCCACAGTAACACACTTGATAAACCTTGAAGCGCTAGAAGCCATTGATGTATACAAACAAAGAGAGAAGAAATATTAGCAGTTGGAGTAGAGAGTAGTGAAAGTGAAAAGGAAAGACAGAAAAGGACGAAAGAGTAGAAGAGGGTGGTTTGCTGTAGGTGGAATAATTTATGAGCATTGTTGTCATGGCTTCTTTTGATTCAAAGTTAAGGTAGTGGAGGTGGATCACATGATTCTCACTCATTCACTTGCCATCACTGTTAAAATCCTTTCTCTTTGCCTTTTCTTTTTCTTTTCTTTAGGGTGTTTACTTTATTTTATTCTTGCTTCTATTTTAATCCTTTCTTCTTCTTCATCTTCTTCTTTTCTAGGATTTTTTTTATTTTATTTTAATATTACTCTGTTCTTTTTCTTTGACAAATGGTTTATGTATATAATCTGTCCAACACATCAGTGACATGATCAATCCTTGCCCCATTGGCTGATCCATCATGATTACAGGAGAGAAATAATTTCTAGTGAAGACAAACTACCATGGTTTGTTGCGGATTTTACCTGCAAAATATGGTGCTTGTAGTTGAATGAAACTAGAGAGATAAGCACATTAGGAAGGAGAAAGAAGAGAGAGAGAGAGAGATGCAACGAAAAGGGAAAAAGAGGAGAGGCTACATGGCACTTCCATTAGTAGCTAGAAATTTGATACCAAAAGGCAGTAAAAGCAAGACAAATAGAAAAATACTGCAGAATCCAAGAGGGCACAGGAATAAGTAAAGATTAAGTAACATATCCCGCAAAGTGCAGAAAGATATGATTGCTCATAAGGGGAAATTTAAGCACTGTTTTGAAAAGCAAATCACAGCCTGCTGCATTTGCATTAAATTTGGCCACATTGTTGCCAGAAGGCATCACTTACAGACCTCAAAACACATGCCCATGAGTATATATCATTCTTGACGAGCCAGGACCTGCACTGCCTTTTTGAAGCTGGAAATTATGGAAGATAAGCCTGGAGTAAATCCCATTAGTTGGCTCAAAACAGAAACCATCGTCTCCATCAATAAATAAAGACCCTCTCACCTCAAGCCCAAACCAAGATGCTCAGCTTCCAAGGCAGCCTAGGATGATCTACAGGCATGACCTCTAAAAAGGTCTGTTGGACCTCTTGACTAGTGAAGCACGGTTTTAAAAAAATCTTATCAAACCCCCTGCGCTCC
>Ga0325411_1003711_pt1 | contig 17226 bp, 10 predicted proteins | sample PopdelMetagenome_13_FD_206181 | JGI IMG/M metagenome (GOLD analysis project Ga0325411, IMG submission 206181) | Populus deltoides microbial communities from Bellville, Georgia, United States - Xylem-PdIQD-R4 | ecosystem: Host-associated > Plants > Phyllosphere > Stem > Wood/Secondary xylem...
TCCCAATTGAGGTAAATGAACATATCCACTTTCATGTTATTCGTTATAATTCTTGGATTTTCAATGGTATGCATCTTGCACTCGACATGCACAGTTAGATATGGGACTTCCAGCCCTTTTATAGGACCGGAGGCAACAGGAAACCTATCAAATTCTGCCCCCCCCTCCCCCCCCCGAAAAAAAAAAACATATAAAATTGGCCTTTTGTTCGCTTATATCTGTTAAAATGTGATTGTAACTAGCAAAATTCCCTTTTCTGTTGACATGGGGCAGTCACATTCTGGATTCTTACTTGACTTTTTTTACATCCGAAGGTGATTTAAAGGAACAAGGTTATAACTTTTTCAGTATGTTAGGCTACCTTCTAAATGTAATCGAGGCTGTAGATAATCTGTAATTTCTTTTCGATTGGCATTTAATTTTCTATTTGGTTCATTGTGATATTCTAACCGTTCTCTTTCTTTGGAATGATATTCTTAGCATTGTCATGCCACAGTGGTAGAACATGTGATGTTTGCATGAGGATTTTTTTGTTAACAGATATCACATATTTGTCTTGGGAACAACCTCTTCTAATTTATTTTTTTATTTTTCTTTATTAAATCTGATTTTCTTTTACTTAAGAATGATAAAATAAAATAAAAATTCCATATTTTCGATTCATTCTCACTTGGAAAAAAATCCATGAAGTCCACTTATCAACACATTTTCTTTTATTGCCTTCTGTTTACATTACTTGACCTTTTTTGCCACCATTGAATAATTTTTACAGGACTGATGTTTATTGGCGCGACCTGATTTCTTACCTCTTGCCATGACTTTGTTGGAAGTTTGGGACTCACATCTTTAACCTTGCTGTACTGTTATGACATTTGCAGAGATTTGGGCTAGCGAGTTCACACAGCTACATCTTGGAGAAGCCACCGAAAGCTTATAAATATTTATATTTCTTGTCTTCTTTATTGAACCTGATTTTTTTTTTTCTTATCGATGTTTGTTGCCTCCTATTTAATGTCTTGTCACTAACTTTTATTTTTATTAGCTTAATTGAATTTTCTGGAAGAACTCACTGACATTTTTGTGTTACATTTGGTTATCTTTGGTTTGCTTAACCATTCTCTCTCTTGGCTGTAATGTTATTTTTTTATTGTTGTGCTATTATTCACCATTTCTTTCGAGGATAATTGATGTTATCCTTGTAACCTTGCTGTTGAAGCGTCCTCTGGTTGGTTCATCCTATATTTCAGGAAGGTGGGCATGTCTTAGAATATGAATGCCTTTTGGGTATGTGGAAGAAGCTTTTCAATTCACGTGTTTGTTCATTTATTAACTTTTCTCTCCTGTTTGCTTGTAAGATTGTTCTGATATCTCTTCCTAGCTTTTACATGGCAGGTAACAGATCTCAAACATGTACTGGATTTTGGTAGTGATACTTTTATCAAATACAAGCTATCAGATTTAGGATGTTGTTGAATAAGGCTCCTGATGGAGCCAACTTTTCATGTGAATTAAGGGAGTTATCAGTATTCTGTTTAGCTGAGTCGATGAAGTGTGATTTAGGGCCCGTTTAGAGCTGCAGTCTGAAAAGTAGTAGTGTTTCAAGCATATGCTTTTGTGATTGCAGCCCCAAATGGGCACCTAGTGTATCGCGGTGATAAAGATTGCTTAAAGGTATTGCATGATGATTTGAAAGCATTATTGTCCTGTTGGTGGTATTTTGTATTGTTGGTCACTGGGTGGATCTCAGCCTAAGAAAACATTTTAGCTCAGCTGTTTTTTTCTCTAAAAGCTTAAATTTCTGCCCACTCTCACCTTTTTTAATCTACATGTTCTTACATCAGAAAATCTTTCTAAACTTCTGTCATTTCTTCTTTACCCATTGGCACCCTTCCGGAATGTGCATCTGTAACTCTTTTTATATTAACTGGTGAGCAATGAACAGATGTAGGCTGCCCGTCTGATTTCTCCAGCTAGATTTTAGTTTGCAGATTGGAGCTTTCTAGTAGGTTAACTTTCCTAGCAAGTACTCATATTTCCAAATAAACAAATAAAACTTTGTGGTGAATCCTCCTTTTTAGCTAGGGGATTGGTGTTTTGCTGAGCTAAATTGATGTGGAGAGACTGATTTTAGTTGCAGGAAGGTTCTAGAGATGTGGTATAATTGTTGAAAAAATACTAAATTATTTTGTAGTCATGCTGCTTTATGAACGGAACCCATCACCCTGATTGTTGAAGAACTCTTAAGAGTTCAGTGTTTGCATGTATTCAACTTTTAATTGCATCAACTGCTGGTCACTGGCACATGTTTTCATGGCATCTATATTCATTTCTGGCGGTAATATGGCATTGTGGTCCTTCGTCTAAACCTTTTAACTGGGCATGGATGGGGTAGGCAGCTGCTACCTGTATATTATCAGTATGGCAACATATTACCTCATATATATATATATATATATATGCATGCATCTGATTCATTTGCTAAATTTTGTGTTTGCCATTTATTTATAACCTTATATTTTCTAGCTGCAGATCTTTCTCGCCCACTCTTGACGTGTCATCTCCCTTAGTTTCTACCTTCCTCCACACCCTGTCTCTCTCTGAACCAAGAATAACTGCCTTTTCTTTTTTTTATCATTTGCTGATCATATTTTCTTCTTTAACTAGATATTTCAAATGATTTTGTTGGTCTTAAAACAGATCATCCCAGTCTGTGCTGGTTTAGAGATGTTCACTGGTATGGATGGTGTCGCTGTCTAGGACATTGTTATTTTCTAGGAATCTATCAGATGCTCAAGCTAACTCCAATTCTCATATTCAGACTTCTAACGCATGGTTAAATTTAAGTTTCATATGACAATCATTATATGATGCTTTTTAATTCTCAGTATGGCTTTTGTTTGATCTGTTCTGCACAATATGGGTGTGATAGCTTGCTCTCTGAGGGACGACTTGCGGCAAGGATGTTTATATTCCTTGATGCTCTTATGATTTTTTTCTCCCGATGTATTTCAATTTACGTGCTAACTTTGTTGTGTGCAAGTTGGTCAGGATTTAGTTCCTTGAGCTGAAAAGAAGTTATCACAGGCATCATGGACCTGCCAGATATTTGGTGGTCACCGCCTCATATAATGTTTTAGCTGTTTTAGGGATAGAAGAGGGTTATTTCTGTGATCAAACCCCATATTCTGAATTGGACGTTATGCTAATTAGTTAGTCTGTCATATAACTTTCTGTAATGTAAGCTGTCACTCGTAATTGTATTAAAATATTTAATGGTTTCTGGTTCTTCGAGTTTATATTTTCCCGTTATTACAAGTAGGGCTACTCGCTGCATACATCACCCTTCACCCTATATGATGCAGAATGCTTGCGGCCCTCGTTTACTTTCTGTAGATTCGTTGTTGGATCCCACGTGTGCTGCTTGGTTTTCCATGGGTTGTGGGTTATTTTCGTGCTCCATTGCCAATGCTTGAAGTTTTTCTCTTGACTGATGTGTTCTCGAGCATGTCTAATGGCATGAATGTATATGATCCTGAAGTATTTTTTTTTATTATTTAAAATTTATTTTTAATATTACTGTATCAAACCAATCTAAAAATATATATAAAAAAATTAAAAATAGCGAAATGGTGGTTCTAGTGAAGTTTGGACCAATGGTGAAACCCGACTGTTTGTTTTGACTGTAAGTAAAGCATTGAGAAAATATCAACCTATTCAGTATGAAGGTACCTGAAACAATTTGTGCAGGGCGGAATCTACGAGGAGGAAAACCGAGCGTGAACAAAATGCTTGGCATTTTTACACAACGCTCTTCCATGTAGTGGAGGGGTCGCTGCATAACTCTGCTGTGTTCACCAGTTTTTTTGTTCATGTAATGGTGGGTTTGAATTCTTTGATTTTTTTACCGCCCCCCCTCAAATCCAATCGGTATTGATAAAATAAACTTCCCCTTATGGGGTTACTAATCTGTATCGATTTCTATGAATCAAGAAGGTGAATAACCTTTGTGGTAGTCTATCGATTTTGAACTCGACGTTATTTGAATGGTAACAGGTGAGGAGGCCAAGATCCTTCCTGACAAATCTTTCTATTATTCATTATTAGAAATTCGTCTGCGGTTGTTGGTTGCATAGGGATCATAAAAGCAGTCTATATAATGTGACGGCATGGCACAACGAATCTTGCTCATCACTACATTATTGCTTGCGTTGTCTGCTTCCAGTAGCAGATGCTTGATATGATATGCCTACCCCCCGAGTAAAAAATGTTACAGAGGAGGAAAAAATTGAAGCAGACATTTATAAATACTTAAAAGGGTCCGGCCTTCATCTTCCATCTCATAATTATTAAAACAGGATCGGCTTACAAATTAGTAGGTTAATTCAGATTTTTTTAATCAAAATAACATTGTTTTCATGTTTTAAAAATAAAATAAAATAAATTTTGATCCTGGATGCTCCATATTCGTCGTGCACAAAGTAAATTTAACTATTGTTCAGATGAAAGATATAGCTATGGATAATAAACATTGTAATATAAAGTCAAAACCTAACTTATAGCCTGGGTGGCACTTTAGCCTCAAATGATCCAAGTGGTCTGGCGTCCACCTTCAAGACAGAGAAGACCTACCGTCCCCCAAAAAAACATAGCCTCTCTCTCTCTCTGTTTTTTTTTTTACCGGGCCATGAGTGTTTGATTGAGATGTTTTATTAATTTTGCCCAATTAATTCATTAACATTATTTAAATCAAATAAGCTCCTATCCATAATTTCTTATAAGTAATGAAAAATATGATTAACTCTATTCCAATGTCTCCATGTAGGAGAAAAACTATATCTTGTTAGCAAATTCACAGAGAATGCTATATCAAGTCATGTATTATTAGCAAGATATATTAGCGCACCAATTGCACTAAGATATAGTACTTCAGGATCAAGTAACTCTTCGTCATCCTTTTAAGATCTAAAAAGATTCATTTTCACATTAAGTAATCGGACAATCATTGGGGTACTCAATGGATGTATTTTATTCATATATAATTTTTCAAGAACATTCTTTGTATAAGTTGACTGATGAATGAAAAATTTATTTACTAAATGCTCAACCTGCAGCCCAAGATAAAATCTTATTTTTCTCAAATCTTTCATCTCAAATTCTTTTTTTAAAAATAATTTATTGTCTTTGGCATCTCTCCAAGTGTTCCAATAATATTTAAATCATCAACATACATAACAATAATAGCAAAATCACATTTTGACATTTTTATAAAAACTCATGGGTATATAGGATCATTGTTATATCATTCTTTAAATAAATATTCACTAATACGATTATACCATATGCATCTTGATTGCTTTAATCCATATAAGAACCATTGCAACTTGATTGGGTAAACTTTTTTGGGATTTGAATTATATATTTTAGGCATTTTAAATCCTTTAGGGATTTTCATATAAATATAATTATCAATTGAACTAAATAAATAGGTTGTACTACATCCATCATACACATATTTGGTCTTTCATGAGTTGCTAGATTAATAAGATACTAAAATACAATTGCATTTACAACAAGATAATACGTTTCATCGTAATCAATGTCAGGTCTTTATGAAAACTCTTATGCCACTAATTGTGTCTTATATCTTACGGCTTTATTTTTCTCATTTAGTTTTTGCATAAATACCCCCTTTTATCCAACTAACTTTACACCTTCAAATGTTTGGACTACAGGTCTAAAAACTTCATATTTTACGAGTGAATTTAATTATGTTTGGATTGATTCTTTCTATTTTAGCTAATCATTTATACATCGATATTGTTTGATATATTTAGGCTCAAGGTCCTCATTTTCATTAATGATATCAAGAAAAATATTTTATATGAAAGAATGTTATCGACAACTATCTCATTTCGGTTTTGTCTTTTTCTTGTAGAGACAATTATTTTTACTGTATTTAGGTACCTAAACCTCTTCCGAGGCTTTACGATTAGTTATGTTTGTATCGTTATGATTCTTTTCCAACTCAATAATGCCAACTTGATTATTTTCTCATTTGTTTTTAAAGGATTTTCTTTTTTTGAATCGGTTGGTCTATCAGGCTTCTAATGTGCTTTAGATTCATTTGCTATAATTTTACAGATTGTCCTATTAGGACTTCAATCTAAGCTAGAGCATTTACAACTAGTATATAAGATTTGGTTACTCCTTTTGAATCAATGAATGCATTTGGTAGCTGATTTGCTATGTTTTGTAAGTGAAATATAAGTTGAACTTTTCGTTCTCATTGTTTGATACAATGATCAAAATTTAATAATAATAATAATGCATTCCATGTAATATCTTTATCCAACTGTTTAATTTCTCCCCCTAATACTGGAAATATAGTCTCATAAAAATGACAATATGCAAATCATGTCATAAATGAATCGTTTGTTAAGAGTTCAAGATATTTAATTATTGATGAGGACTCAAACCTAATATATATTCCCAATTTTCTTTGAGGATCTATATTTATACGTTGTGGATAAATTGAAACATATGCTGCACAACCAAATTTCTTATATGGGAATATTTGGCTCATGATCGAAAACCAATTGTAATTAGAAAAATTTGTGATATGATGTTGGCTTAATATATATAAGTGTTGGTGCATGTAAAATAGCATGTCCCCAAACAGAGACAATAAGTTTTATCCTCATGAGTAATGACCTTGCAATTAATTGAAGGTGTTTAATAAATGATTCAGTAAAATCGTTTTGAGTAAGAAAATAGGCAACAAGATGTCCATTGCTCATCCCAAGTGACATGTAAAAATCATTAAATGCTTGGGATGTGAATTACTCAGTGTTGTCAAGACGAATTGTCTTTATTATATGATCTGGAAATCGCTTGTTATCTAATAATTTGAGCAAGTAATCTTTTAAATGCCACATTGCAAGTTAATAATAAACACACATGTGATCATTTTATAGAATCATCTATTAAAACCATAAAATATCTAAATGGTCTACATGGTGGGTGAATGAGCCCATAAATATCACCTTAAATATGTTCTGGAAATTTTAGGGATTCAATCCTAATTTTAGCTAGTGATGATCTGATAACCAATTTACCTTGAGAACAAGTATCACACAAGAATTCTTTAAATTAAAGAATATTTTAGTTTTTCAATGGATCTTTATGAGAATTCTCAATAATTCTTTGCATCATTATTGAACTTATAGTTTATTATTGCATTTACTTCAATTACACTAGTACTTATGTAGTACAAAATTGAAGATAAAAGTAATTGTTCCAATATTTGCTTTTTTAGTAGAGACATTTAATATGATATGAAGACCATTATCAATGGCAGTCTCAATATAGTACCTATTATGACGTATATCTTTGAAACTTAACATATTTCATATTGATTTGGTAGAGAACAAATCATTATCAATTATAAATCTTGTTTCCTTAGAAAGCAATATATTGCTTTTTTGAAGCTTTCAATCAAGTCTGTTAAACTTGATATTGTATTTACCTTTTCTTTTATCTTTTTTAGATTTTAAAAATATTGTCTATGTCTGAAAATGGTGAGCGTCGTTGCACTTTCTACTAAGCATATATCTTCACCACTGATATTGAACTCATTTATAGTCTAATGCAAGTCCATATTTTCTTCATTAGAATAAATAAATAAATAATAAGTTCATAAGAAGACAATTCTTAAAGTTACATATGACAATTATTATAACACAATCCTTTAGATTAAATAGATTAAATAAGCCAATATGAAAGGAACAATTCAAAATACATTAAAATATACTAGTGCAAAAGAAACACACCCAAATGATTAACTCAATTTTAAATTTTGACATTCTTATATTTAACTAACTAATTATTATCATTACTAGAAATATCAATTTTCTCATTAGTTTGCTAAAAAAATCAACAACATCAAGATGTGTTCTATTCAAAGGGTCAAGATAAATATCATAATTATCTAGATGTGGGTGAATAAATTTTATTTCCAAGTCCATCTCCATTCTTTTCAATGAAAAATGATATACATCAATAAGATGTTTGGTCATAAGAAAGGTACGTGACCAATGTTCATTCATTTCACACCTATAAAAAAAAATTTCTATCTTCTTAGTACCTTTATTATATATATTCTTCTCCTTTTCTTGTTTCTTCTCATTATGTGAAGGTTTATTAGAATTATTACCATTATAGTTGCAAAAATTAATTTGTTCACCCATGGCCATGTCTATGGTCTCTACTACGACCACAACCATTATTATTATTATATCTCGTAGCATTCACTTAAGGGAATGGAGCTGAACCAGTCAATTATGATTCATGAGTTTTCATCAAAAGCTCATTATTTGTTCAGCCACAAGGATACATGAAATCAGTTCAAAGTATTTCTTAAAACCTTGAGGCATGAAAAGTAGATAATTTTTTTTAACATATCTTTATATAATTTGAGTTTAGAATTGATATTGAACATTGTAGAATTATATTCACTTACCGATTTAAAATTATACAATCATAAATGCATTCAATCATAACAAGCTTTTTGGAGAATAATTGTTCTTTGATAGTCATATCTTTCTTTCAAGTTTTACTTAAAAAATAAGGGAACATGTGATTGTGAGATACTCAATTTTCAACTCCTCGTAAAGATGTTGAAGAAAATCATAACATTTGTCTTATTTACACCAGATGTGTAATAAAGATTCGGTCAAATATTGAATAAATTTGTTATGAACTTTAAAAAAAACATGATCACTTGAATAACTAAAAGGATTAGAAAAAATAAATTAAGTAGATAAACATACTTTTTATTTTTTATCCACAAATCAAATATGACTATTTGCTTCAAGATGAAAGCAGCGACGAGTAATTGTGCAGATAATTTATTATAAAATTATATATTTAGAAACAGACAATATATTTAATAAAGAGTAAATAAAATAACTATATAACAATAGAGATTAGAAAAACACAAAGAAAGCATTTGTATCACTACCTCAACTCAACAATACTCTTATTTATAGTCTAATGTCTATTAATATTTATAAGCTCAAAGGTTAGAAAGAGATCTATAATTCAAATGAATTAAGATATGATAAATGAACATGAAGAATGAAAAATAAATAAATAAACATCCATTTCATAACATGATTTTATTTATTTGTTTAGTAACTCTTTGTTTTCTTTCCCCATTGGATTTGGAAGGTCAACTATGAAGTCAACGGATGTGGATTGTTTGTACAAAAGATGAACTGATTTCAAAATCATCTTATCTGGGCTCAAAAAAATTACAGCCATATATAGACCTCAATAATGAAAACATAAACATGGATTCCATGGAACATGAATTTGGAAACTCCACCCCACTTTACAAGCTAGGATTGCTCAACAAAAACAGCTTGACATTCACAGACCAAATTATATATATACAACCTGCCAAGAGAATTCAAGTCCACAAGAGCAACCCTCTTGCCAAACAAGTTAAATTCATTACATTGCATGGACTGCCATGTCCACGAGCATAACTTGAGCTGAAGGACTCAAGTTAGGCAACCCATTCGGGACCTTCCATAGTTCAAGTCAACACTGGGAGAAATACTACCTGTCACGTCATCAAATTATGGTGGTCAAGCCTTCTGGACTCGAGTCACAACCACGATCAGCAGGACCATAATGGAAAGCAGGAACGACCTTCTCAGCTTGTCCTCAAATGGATCCATGTCTCCTGCTGATGTCTTCTCATCAGCTGGTGGCTTAAACAGCTCGTTCACCAGCTTTGTTACTGTCTCGATCACTTCCACAACCCTCGCTCTTGTGTTGTCAAATATCCACTTCACAAAATTCAAAGCTGGATTGGTTTCCTCACCAGTCTCGTCTGAGCTAACAGAAGTTAGTGGATCAGTGTTTTCATCTGCAAATATCATGGAAATTACAATATTAAATACAATATTGCACGCAGGAGCATTACTTTTAATAATCTTGAATGTGGCTCCGTAAGGATGTCATAACTGTTCTGCGTGATTTGTTGTGTTTGCACATCTCATGTACAAGGCAGGCGCCTGAACCTCCAAAGACACGCTTCTAGTGAGAGATGAAGCACATCTAAAATACGTTGGACAGAAATCCTAAACTCGTTAGGTCACTGCCAGCTATTTTTTGAAGCTAAAATAGTAATGTGGACTCCAAATATAGACCAAGTTGAACTAGTGTTTTAGGTGTCTTCCTGCTTAGAATTATTCTAAAGTTACATAAAAAAAATCATTCCAAAGCATGAAGTTGTGATAAAAAATTCAAGAGTCAGAGATCCACTTCAAAATGCAGGGCAGTGCTTCACAATAAAAGTATGCATATCCTGTTAACCAGTTACATTGAATATATGACCATTGAAGTTCTAATTACAGAAACCCATACAGACCTGCATAGTAGGTTTCCCGCAGCTCTTGAACAACAGCATTATTCAAAACAGCATCCCAAACAGCTATATCGGATGATATCGAGACAACCATTTTCTGCACAGAAAGGTTGCATCCTTAGAAATATAGAAGTAGTTGATCAAACTATACCAAAAGATTAAAAACCAGCAACATGCTACCACTTTTCCATTACTTCTTCTCTTAAAAGGAAAGGAAAAAAGAGAAGGGTTTCCATTAGACTGAATAAACATGTTTCTGTTTTCCTTGGTACAGCAAGTGTACTATTGTGCACCACGCTTGAAGTGCACAAAGTTGATTTTTACTTATGAGAAGGAAGTTTTATGCATGCAAGCTTCTGATATATAATTGTCAGCAACATCAGGCACCTGAACAGATGGTTCTGTCAGCAACAAATGGAAAGCTTCATGAACCGTGTGAGATCCATAAGAGTGCAATGCTCTTTGATTACACAGAGCAGGAGAAGGCTCCTTCCAATCGAAATCTGACCCAACTGAAGAAACTTGGCTCAGTACGGTCGGGCTTGAAATTTGATCAGCTAAATCCTTGTCCATAGTGCATGCAAATTTATCTCTAATGAGTTGGGAATACAAGGGGGCATCAAATACGCTGCAATATAACAAGCCAAAAAACAGTTTACACATACAATTTGTAACTATCAAGGAAACACCAATTTTGCACAAATTTAAAGTTCATTTTCTCTCCCTTTAGAAGGGGGATAACATTCAACTGATAAAGCAAGATATTCTCATCTATATCACAGCAATTAAAAGACTAAAAAGGCAAAAATAATAGGTTTATTTTGAGCCAGAAACTAAATTGAGGAAGTGAAATGAAAATGAGAACATGGAGCGTTTTGATAGTTTCTGAAAATAGGGCATCCAAAGTTCAACCAAGAAAAACAAGGGCTGAGACGGTATCTTGCAGAGTCACAAAAAAAACTACATTCACACAACCACATATAAAAATATGTTTTTCTACTATATTAACTATTTAATCTTTTAAAGGTCTAATATACTTGTTGGTTATTGAGCTAGGCCTGGTCTGTCTATGATGGATGGGTCTGATCCAAGTTATTAAAGGAGTTACTAAGAAAGTAACCGTCTCCTCTAATCATATATAAAGAAATATAAATCATATGAAATAGTAACTTTTCATTATTAAAAGAACATAATTCTCTCTTTTTCTTTTTTCATTTTGACTCTCTGCATTAACTTGACAAGATTTATAAAGATGTTCATACAATAAAATATTATTTTGATTTTAGTAATTACAATAACACTGAAATAATTGATACAAAAATAAAAAAACGAATTTAAACAAGTAAGTTTTCTTTTCTATCAACAATACTGTAACTTCTGAGTACAGGCTGCTGCCTTGGTTTGGACTAGGAAAAGGAAGTTCTCGGTAAACAACATTATTAGGCTGTCTCGGATTTGGCATCATAAAACCACATCAGCATGGCATTTCTTAGCATCATAGAACACATGATTCTTTTTGCACTGTTTCATTTCTCTCTTCTTGTTTCTGCATTTTGACACTCACAGTGATCCTAATTCTCATTTCTCGCAGCAAAATCCACCCTCTTTAGCTCACAAACAAAACACGTGCAGACATGGCAGCCGAATCTTATTTTACTTGCGGGGAAACCTAAGTCAAGTTAAGCAGATGAAACAGGATGAGAATTAAATAATAGCACTGTTCTGGACACGTCTCATGGATTTAAAGAACAAACGTGCAAATAATTTTTTTAAACAGTTACCCAAGAAAATTCAGATAGACCAAGTTTGCTTTCAAATCTTCCTTGGGCTCTCAGAAGTTTCTCTGGCTAGGAAATATAAAGAGTAATCTAGTACGTAACCTTAATTTTTAAAGCTAAACATCATTATCGCCATCACCATCATTCCCATCATAAGAAGAACGATTGTAATATTAAATTCGAAACAATCATGTTGATCTCTAACACCTGTTTTAAGGAACTTCATTTGTTGAAGTAAGCAGGGGCAGTCGTCAAACCTATCGCCATCACTGTGACAAATGCCACATCACCACCAATCAATTATCACTAATAATAAAACTTGTTTAGCCCTCAAAACATCAATTATCGAATCACGTAGTGTTAAAGAATAATATAAATTATATTCTGGAATCTTATCTAATAATTTAAGCTATTGGGTTGAGATGGTTCTTTGATATGGTATCAGAACCTTGATGACCAAGTGGTCTCGAGTTCGAATCTCACCATCCTTATTTATTTGATAAAAATTAAGCACAAAAGTAATGTGGGCCTGTGCAAGTTTCAAGTCTAAAGAGCTTTCACTTGAGGGGGTGTGTTAGAGAATAATATAAATTATATCTTAAAATCTTATTTAATAATTTAAACTATTAGATTGAGATGGTTCTTTGACATATATTACCCAAATTGTAACTGCATCCTCCCAAACCGAGTGATGGAGACCAAACCAATCACACTAATACGGTCACCTGCAATAATTAATTTTGATTGGTATAGTCTACAAATTGTCTAACAATTTTCCCCGGAACTGCTAAGTCATGACTGCACAAATCCGGCCCGCGCATCGCCCACTGTGGAGTCCACCGCACTCATGAGCCGCGCAAGGTTTGGATTTGTCCAGCAGGGACTTGGATCTTTTTTTTCTCCCACCAACCACCGCATCAACAGAAAATTTATTTTTTAAAAAAAAGGATGCTAATAAAATCACAATAACTAGAAGTCAGTAGTTTCTTCCAAAGCAAGAAACTACATGGGTGGATAACAAAAATTAGAATAAAGAAAAGTACCGTATGTTTGCTTCAATTAAACCAAAAACACAGTTACCATACTAAAACAGCAAGAAAAGAAACTCACTGCGTAAGTGCAGTGACAGCATCGTGAACTTCATCCATGGAAGGAACAGGACCCAGAACAAAATCATCATTAAAGCCAACAAGCCTCTCGTCTTCACTTCCATCAACAGAAACCCATTCATAATCATCAGGGTAAGAACCAGTAAAAGAAGGCCACCAAGTAGAAATGGGTCCACCAGAATTAGCAGATATAGGAACACTCAAAACAGAACCAGAAGAAGAAAGACTCAAAGTATTATTATCATTATTAAGAGAATTGAGCTTTCTAGTTGCCCTTGGTGAAGTTGGTGAACTAGTAGTAGTAGTACAAGAAGATGATGTGTTAGTAGAGATAGGTTCTTGGAAATTAGTAACACCAGCCCTAGCAACAGCCCGACCAACCACCCTTAACATGCTACCTCCTCCGCTTCCACCGAACATTATAGGAGTCGTATAGTTAGGATGCGTTATGTTTCTGTAAGTGTATTTATGGAGGGGAGAGTGGAGACAGTGCTTGGATGGGGATTGATACTTACGAGGCTTGTCTCTCTTTTTTTTTTTTTTGCATTTTGGTTCCTCGAGTCTCTTCAATGTTGCCTTCAATCCTTACTGTTTAAATCTTTTCATTATCTGTCATTGTCATCTTCAGTAATTTTACAGTGCACATAGAATAATTAAGATTTATTTTTTAAAAATTGATTAATAAAAAGAAGTGAATTCATCATAATAATTAAAAAATATATATTAGAATTTCCATAAAAGCCTATAATATTATTTGAGAAAGATGAAAAAATTAAATTATAGTTTTTTTAAGTGAATTTAAGTCTAAATCTAAAAAAACTAAAAGCAAAAAAATAAAAAAATTAGGCGCACGAGCATAGTTTAGGTGGCCTATAAATATATTATATTGGCTCTAATCAATTCAGGTTAGCCCGTTAAGTTTTTGATCTAATAAAAAACATAAATTTTATGTTAAATAAGTACTCATGAATTTTTCTTCATACTAGACACATAATTATTGGAAAAAAAATGTTAAAATTCCCTTAAAAAAATGAACAATAGATTTTAAATTTAAATCTAAATCCAAAAAATTTTAAAATAATAAAAAATAAATAAATAAAAGCCTTGCGTGCAAGCCTAGTCTAGGTGGCTCGATGCTATATTGGATTTACCTGGATCAACTCGAATTAACATGTCAAACTTATGATTTATGAACTCTAGTGGGTTCGATTATATTTTTTTTATTTATATATTAAAAAATATAAAACTAATTCAAAATCAATTAAATATTGAATGATAAAATTGAATAAGAAAAACTAACAAAAAGTTAAGAAAAAAAATGTTAAAAAATAAATTAAAAAAAAGTCATGTGTGCAAGCTTGGCATAGGCGACCTAATATGCTTGAGCTTTAAAAAAGCTAAGGCGTGTAAGCTTTTCAGCCTAGGCTTGTGTGTTTAGGTCATTTTATTTTATTTTATTTTATTGTTTCTTAAGAGACAGATGATGTATTATCCACCCCTATTATTTTTGAAAAAAGAAATGAGATAAATGATGCGTTGTTGGCTTGTATAAAATCTAGCGACCACAATGGTAACCGGGAAATTAGAGAATATTTTTTATCCTAAAATTCATTCTTAATCTATTTTTATAACAAACATCCACCAAACACCTTTAGAACATAAAAAAAAAAAAAAACAATCTGTCAATCTAAAAACCCAAAAATATACAAAAACACAAAATCAAACCGGTCAAAAACTTTATGTCTCCACCTCAATTAGTTTTTTCAGGCAAGATTGAAATTTAAAATCACCATTATCAAACTCTTATTATTGAGTGATCAGAATTGATATCAGTCATTACAATAAGTCTAATTCTCTTCTCTCAAATCCAATAACTAAAACATAAAAAAAATGAATGTCTTTCCTAAATTTTAAGTTGGCTATGAGATTTCTTAGTGTTTCACATTATGATCCTTTTTTATTAAATTTTCTTTACCTTAATAAATTTAGACAAATTGATCATAAAATACATAATGGAAGATTAAAATTAAAAAATATGAAGTAAGAAACTGAAAAAAAAAAAGAAGTTCATTGCTATAGTAAATTTCTAACTTATTTTAAGCTAAAGAAAATCTAATAGACACCTTTATGATGTTAATAAATAAAGATATCAACTCAAAACATCTAAAAATACAAAATCAAACTGAAAGAGAAAATCATCTCCCAACACTAATCTATTTTTTTATTGCAAGATGAAGATCTAAAAACACCTTAATAGGCACCTGGCCTTTCCTCGTTTTCTTTTTTTTTCTTACCGGTAATTGGGGAGGACAATCATATTTTTGTTAAAAAACAAAAATAGATGATGTGTTGTCTGCTGCGACAAACGATATGTTGTCTTCTTGCTCAGTTTTTGAATGTCATAAAAGTAATTTGAAAATCAAACAAGTGTTTTTTAAACTAAAAATTAATTTTCAACCCATTTTATGCTAAAAAAACCAACAACCACTCTTATAATATCAATAAATGAACAAATCAAACTAGAAAAAAACCATTTTCTAATCTTGATTTTTTTTTCACAAGATAAAAAGTAAAAAAACACCTTAATAAAATTTCACTTGTTGAATAGAATTCTTTGACATAAAAAATATTATTTTTTATAAGTAAAATATGTCCAACTAATGACTTTCTCTCTTCGCCTTATTAATTTTTAACAACTTTTTATTTTTTTCCAAACACAAGAAATCTAATGTAACGAAAATGAAATTTAAGACTGAAATGTTAACTTGCTAAACTAAAGGACTAAAAATGATTTTGGCCCAAATATTTTGGAAAGCGGCACAAATTGAACAATAAAATTAACCCTTGCATTCTTGCCTCATTGTAAACTTGGTCCCCTAAAAGTTTTTTTTTCACAAGCATTCAAATTGATTTTTTTTATAAAAAATCAAGCATCAAATCTAATATCAGGATGTTATTTTGGTATTATAATAATTAATAAAAAATCAATTAAAATAAATAATCCAATTAAATCCCAAAGAGCAATGTTAAATGATGAATTCATTAAAAAAAACAATGTTCAAATTAGAAAAACACAGAAAGCAAATAAAAAGAAAAAAAAGTGACTTTTTAAACAGTATAGAAACCCTGCATTCTTTCATATTTTGTTAGATTAATCCCTCAACTCTTTCTTTTTTTTTGGCAAGCAATACAACAATTTTTCTTTTTAAATCAAGAACCGTCCAGTGTTGAAATGATTTTTTAATACCTCAATAATCTCATATATAATAAATAAAAGAAAATCACAAATCCAAATTCTATTCCAACACAACATCAAAATGAATTTTTTTTAAAAAATTGAGTGACTAAATTAGAAAATAATAATAATAACAAAACCACTGCTGCAATAAAAGTTCATTGTATCCTAGTGCATAATGGATTGCATTTATATATATATATATATATATATATATATATATATATATATATATATATATAAATTAAGAATTTTTGTAAGAATTGTGCCTTGAGCATGATGAATTACATAATGCTCTTGGCACGGGATTTAAGTGAAAAACAATTCTAGCGATCAAATTAGACAGAATTAATAAAATAAAAAAGCAGTGTTGTATTTTTTTTATTAATATAAATATTCGGATTAGTTTATATATATCTTAATTAATTTTATACATCTTAAAATTAATAATTATATAACCATTTAATTATCTTGAAAGTTACCAAATTTGAATTTGAACTACTAACCTCTAAAAATAAAATCTAAGGCACAATTATTATATTATTAATTAAAAATTACATTAAAATATTTATATTTATTTAATTTGCATGTTTACGAACAAGCTGAATTTGAGAGAGTGAAAGTTAATTAACTGGGCTTCCGAACTATTATTGAACTTCATATGAAAAC
>Ga0325411_1003713_pt1 | contig 17222 bp, 9 predicted proteins | sample PopdelMetagenome_13_FD_206181 | JGI IMG/M metagenome (GOLD analysis project Ga0325411, IMG submission 206181) | Populus deltoides microbial communities from Bellville, Georgia, United States - Xylem-PdIQD-R4 | ecosystem: Host-associated > Plants > Phyllosphere > Stem > Wood/Secondary xylem...
GTCTAAACTCTCAGGTAGCAGCAGGGAGGAGCAGTGGAGTCCAAGAAGGTTCTGCCACATACAGGAAGAGTCGTGCTAGCAGAAAAAAGGGGAAAGCGACCCCATCCTTGTTGAAGTTTCAGCAGAAATCCAAGAAAAACAGTTGCGACGGTTGAGACAATGAGATCCTATTTGCCTCCTGTTTTTGTCTTTGCTTCAAGCAATTCCTCGACAAAAAAGTCCAAACCGACAAAGCAGTATCTTAAAACAAACATCGGTTTCAACTCTCAAGATGGAAGATACTAGACCAGGCTTCATTTCCATCATACCCTCGGTGTAAGTATTCTCTGTTGCGCATCATTGGCAAAAAGATCTAACCGGGTCGGTGTGTATCCTTATCCGACATTAAAGTTAATTAAGATAAGTAGATAGATATTAGACAATAATACACAACCACTACCTGGTACACACGGTGCTCCTGCTAGCATTTGGAAAGTGACAATGGTGGAACCGGAATGATTTTTAGCAAGGATTAGATTTATACAGTGGAGGCTTGAGGCATATCAACAATCATTCTAACTTGAAGGCTAGCTGGGATTCAGAGTTTGGTTCAAGTAGGAGACCTCCCTCTCTCGAAAGGCTAGCTGGGATTCCAAGCTTCGAATCTTAGAATTAATTATACTAATGTGATATTCAAGTTTAACCACAGACAGACACCTGTATCAGCGACATGGAGTGAGGATACAGTAAAGTCCATTTCAGCACTCGATGATGGTGACTGGAGTCCTCAGGCTCTCTGCATGAGGTATCCTAACTTGAAGCCTACTGGATATTTTTCTTTTAAGAATTAGCCCATAGTTGCCCCATTGTCAGGGTAACACAAAGTCTTTTTATTCATAAAGTCTCTTGTCAGATCTTGAGACCAGCTAGCAGGCTAGCAGCATCCCTGGTACTGTGCTTTATCCTCGCCCATTATTAAACTGTCATCACTCATAACAATTCTCGCTAACCCAGACGACCCTTTCTCCTGTTGCCCTTTTGTCTTTTTATAAACACCAGAGCATCGGTGATCAAGTAAGCTAGGAACATTAGCTCCAAGCCTGAGACACTAGTCACCGCGCACTCCATTGGTTTCCAAGCCAAAAGGCATGCATATGTCCAAGTAAGAATATCACAGCCACATTAGAGACACTGTCAACGTTGCAAAACTGCAGTACAAAATTTATACCAGATGTAAGCGGAGGCAGTAACAAAATATCTTTGCAAGAATGATATCCAAACTCCCCTAATTTATGTTGTTCATCCTAGTGGACTTCATTAAAAAAATCTTAACTATTTACTACCGATATGCATACACTTTGGATGTAATCACTAGACGGAATATTGTCCTCACTAAATATCCACACGCCACTTCTTCATTAAATAATTTCCTGTGACAGTCATTTACATACAGATAAGGATTAACCGCTATGCAAACTTGTCTTTCCTACAATCAATGAGCTGTCTCACTTACATTAGGTTTTAACCGCACTTAAGGATTGTTCTTGTCCTTAAAAACAAAACAAAAATGGCAAAGATGATCCCAAGCACCATCCCTGGAAGCTTCACACAGGGAGAACTCCCCCAGGTGTGCTCATATTAATGGAAGCATCTGGCCTTAAATAAAAAATAATTCAGTTCAGAGACAAATTACATACTGAAGGGATTAGAAAGTTAGAAACTAGTCTGGGGTATTGAAATGAGATAAATTGAAGAAAGCAAATTGCTTGTAATGAATCACAAATGGTAAATGAATGGTGAATATACAGAAGTTGGAAACAACCTGACTCTCCTTGTGCTCATTCTAACTTGTCTAAATCATCGTGCTTTGTGCTGTCAACAACACTGTTGGATGAGCTATCCTGTACACTGTGAGAAGAAGAACACCTACTTGAAGAACTCCTTTCTGTAACACTGCTTTCCTTCCACTGGGATTTTTTGGACTTTCTTTGTCCTGAAGATAAATCCTGCAAAAATTATTAAATCAGTTTGTTAATACAATTATTAATAATGAAGACTAAAACATTTCCAATTCCTTGTTTCTCTCATAAATCGTAACCAATCTGAAAGGTGACTGCAATTTACCTGATCTGCTGTGGATCCTGGAGTCTTCAATTCAAGGTCCGTGGTAACATCATTAGAACCTTCGCTTTTCTCAATCTTGCACTCCCCTGAAGGTTTATTCTTCAGATCTTGTTCGCCTGAAACATGGGATCGACTGGCAGGCTGTGAAAGAGAAGAAACATGCTGGGCGGACTGCTGATCAACCAAGGTATTAGGGGCCATACATGGAACAAAAGTTGAACATGGGTTATGAATGACTGCAGGATTCTGATTTCCAAAAAAGGGGTATGGCTGTATGGATGAATGCAATGGAATTGCCCCTGGAGGCATTGGCACTGGCATGGGAAAGGGATATGAAGGTGGGGCCATCATAAATGAGTGATCCATAGCAGGCCATGGGTATGGAGCCCTGAGCCGTTGCTGACACTGAATATTAAGATTCTCAATATCCGATTTAAGAGATGCCTTCTCTTCTCTGAGATCATTTTTCTCTTGGGTCAACTGTTTGAGAAACATTTCAAGATTAAGCATTATATGCCAATCATCATCATCATTATAAAAAAATAGATGTATTAAAAGATCACCTCAAGAGATTCTTCACTCAGTGTAGCATACTCAGCCTTGAGTTTGTCAACTTGAGATGTCAAATCCTTCAGCAGCTGAATTGTGTCAGCTAGAATGGTCGCTTTGTCATTTTTAGGTCTATCAGGATCTGTATATCAAAATGACCACATGGAGATCAAAACTGCATGGCCATGTAAACATAGACTAAAATCTTAAAAAACAATATGCCCCAAACAGCCATTCTGATCATAATCAGCTGATTCTCCAATATCATAAACCAATTAAGGAACATTTTATCCACAACCTGAAAGAACGTTTAAGTGATCTATTATACCAAATTTTACATTCCTTGGAGAATGTAAATGGGCAAGGTAAGCACCTAGTCAGGTCCAACCCCCCGGTCCTCATAGAACAACCATGCAATACATTCAGCAACTAGAACGCAGGTCATAAAAGCAAAGAATTCAGAACCTGTAGCTATCAGTAACTTTCTTCCAAAACATTACAAGAAAATGGGTCCGACTCTAATCAGCAGATTTCAGCATCGCATAATTCAAACCCATTAAAAAAATGATAGCTACAGAAGCACTGAGTATTTACCTAGGGTATTCCCCAATTCAACAAAATGGTCATTCAATCTATCCCTCCTCAATTTTTCTCGGTCCGCCTTTTGAATTTTCCTAGCAGATACACTATCTTTAATCTCTGCCTCGCTACAAAAATAAAAATGCAGTAAAATAAACACTAAAGCACATCTTTCGATTAAGCAAAAATCCACAAAAAAAACCTAATCAGTGAGCTTCAACCTTTGTTAATTGGAATAGATAAAGGGTATGGAGAGAGTACCTGGATTTGGGGTTGGGGTTGGGGTTGGGGCGAGTGGGTGGCACGTGCCTCGGGTCAGGAGGAGGAGGAGGAGGAGGAGGCGGAGGATTGAAGTCAGTGAATGGATCCATCGGTGGATTCCGTGAGGGCGCCAAACAATTAACAGCTTATCCGCTGTTCCAATGTATGGTCGTTTTTGTTTCTCTTCGTGGATTGGTTCGTGCCGTACCCGAGTAACCGAGTTAACTGTTTTTATTTTTTATTTTTTATTTATCGCTGTTTTCTTTTATTTTTGCAATTTTGCAAATTCCTGTATCCAACACTAGATTATTGATAAAAGGTATTGTCTTATATGGAAGCTTTTTTATTTTAAAATATATTTAATTAATACTTTTTATCTATTTTTCAATGTTTTTAAAATGCATATGACAAATTTTATAAAAAAAACAATTAATTAATTTAAATATAATTTGATCTAGCTAGCAGGCATGCTCCATTAAAGAAGGTTCAAGTGGAAAATAATAACTTAATCTAAAATTATTTTATTTGTGCCATTAAAGATTATCTTCCTATTTTTTTTAAAAAAAATATTTCTAATTGTTTTAATATATTGATATTATAATTAAATTTTAAAAATAAAAAAATATTATTTTAATATATTTTAAAACAAAAAATATATTAAAAAATAATTGTTATCGTTATCTTAACAACTCAAATCATAAATTCATAAATTTATTTATTTTTAAACAGTGCTGAGACATCTTGATCAAAACCGTGCATCAGTTAAATTTTTACTAGTGGCCTAAATATGACAAATATGGAATCAAATTTACATGATCATTTGCGAGACATTGCCACCCATAGCCCTTTGAAAGCTTTTGTATTTTTTATTCATTAACAAACCAAGCCATGTTGAAAAATGTGGGTGAATTATTCTATGAGTAGTCTTTCGAAAAGTAGTTTTTTACAGCGTAAAAATCATTTATTTTTTAGAATGTCTGGTGCGTCAATAAATTAAAAAATATTGGGAAACAAGGAGAGAAAATATATAGTTTTCAGTGAAAATAAAGGTATGTTGTGCTTTTAAAATATTTTATTCCATGTAACTTAGTATCTTTACTTAGATAGGTTGTCGGGTGTTACCGCGAGCTATTTCTAGAAATATGTGTTATTTTTAATTGTAAATAAATTTAAAAAATATTTTATAAGCATGCAATCAAGAGCTGGTAACATTAAAATATATAAGCTTTCAAGCAACATACAAGTAATAGGGGTGATCATTTTCGGTTCGGTTCGGTTTTTATCAAAAAAAGTAACCAAACTAAATTTTTTTTAAAAACCGAAACCGGTTCAAACCGACCGGTTTCGGTTCGGTTCGGTTTTTTAGGATAAAAGCCGGTTCAAGCCGGTTTTGTCAGTTTTGGCTCGGTTTTTTCAGTTTTGGCTCGGTTTTCTCGGTTTTGGATTGGTTTTTTTCGGTTTCGGTTCTGTTTTTTCGGTTTTTTACTTATAAAACCGAACCGAACCGACTGGTTTTTTCAAAATTTTAATCGGTTTAATCGGATTTTTTTTCGATTCAGTTTTTTCAGTTATTTTTTATTTGGTTTTCTCTGTGTTAATTGGTTTTTTGGTTTTTTTGCTTACCTCTAACAAGTAACATGCAAAAAATTTGCTTAAATTGTCTCGAATTTCATATAAGAATCAAATTATAAAATGTAAAGGGACATCGATTTACCATAGACATTGTTTGAGCAACTCAAAACAAAAGGTGGTATGATGAATAAAAAAAATATGAAAGTCCAACTTTTGAGTGAGAAATGAAGTCTTAACAATTGTTAGCAAGTAAAGAGTAATAAATGCATGTCAACTCCTTGTTAGTGTCAGGATCTGAATAACTTAGTTAAGTGTTTGCAAAACCATTTTATATGTTTGGATCCAGTGTATTAAATAAGTATGGTGTATACTTCAAACACTCATCTTAGAAAATAAATTTCTCCCCGAGAGAAAGCAACCTAAGAGTACCTAAAACCCTTGAAATTTTATGGGCAAGCATTGGTCAAATAGTTTCTTCCACTAAATTCTACACACACACACACACACACACACACATAAAAACACTCTTAGATATAAATTAAAAAACTTACGCACGCATCTAATTAAATAACCCAGTAACCATTGTGTAAAATAATGAAAAAATAATTCATCAACAAAAAACAAAAATAAAATTGAGAAAATCAAGCAAAAAATAAAGATCAAGATATCTCACATCGCAACACGGGTAATTTACATGGTCATGTTTAACAAATTCCTCTATCAAAATAAATTTGTAATTGAAAAACACATAAAATTTGTAATAACAACTGAAACATGCATAAAATTTATTGAACAATATATATATATATAAACAATGTAAAGTTGCATATAATACATAAGATTTATTAAATAACAATTAAAAAAACAATGCAAGGCTACATATATAAAAAATTTATAAAAAAATCGATATTAAAAAAAATGAATCTATATAAAATTAAGAAAAAAACCACATATGAATCATACATACATTTCTAAAAACTAAACGCACCCCATATCATTTAAAAATAATCACAATCTAATTTAAAACATGAACCAAAAATTTATTTGAAAATATATACACAAATAATGCATTATTGTTTTAACAACTAAAAAACAAATAAAAAAGAACCAGGTCAAGTTGTGGACTTGGTAAGCCATGCCTAGTGCATGTCCTGATGAAGCAGTGGCTTGCACTTGGGCCTTTTTAAAAAAAAAAGTTTAATGGGGCCAAATATTTCAAAAGACAAGACGCATCGCCTCTATTAGCAAACAACGCGTCATCTGCCCCTACCAAGAATTTAGCTATAATTATACCAAAAAAAACAGGGCACGTCATTTTTTCACCCAAAAATCTCATTTTCAATCCCTTTTTTTTTTTTATCTAAAACACCTTAGAGACCTTGTTAAACCAATCTATGACTACCAAGAAGCTAAAAAGAAAAACCCTAAAAACCCAAAATCCACCCGTATGTTGTTTTAGGTGTTTTCAAGATTTAAAAAAAAAACACTTAAACATAACCCCCATTATCATATGGAATATTTTGATATAAAAATCAATTGTTTTGGTGGATGGAATCTTCCCAAACAACCATTATCTCTCTTTAGGTCGAAATCCAACAACACCCTCTCTCTTCTCCCAACAGAAAATAATTGGAAAAAAAAAATAATGTTAGGTACCAAAATGTATTGTCTTGAAATTAAGGGACCGATCACCTTGTACCTAAAAAATATGAGGGACTAAAATAAATGTTTCAACGAAACTTTCAACCCACCCCCCATGTTATCCAAGTTTTCACTTTAGTCTCTTAGCTTTCAATTCAATTCTTCCCTAAAAAAATACAATTGGGGGCTAATTTGGGCTCTAAATGGTCAAATCATGTAAAATAAAAATTCGAGAATCAAAGTGAAAATTTTCAAAAAATACACTATTCCAATCCATAGTGAATTATGAGAGAATACATAGTAATCTCAAAGGTTGATGCCTTATATATATATATATATAAAGAAAATACTCAGTTTCATTTCTTCATGGATTTCTAACCACATTCTCTCATAATCCATAATTAATTGTATTTATTTAAAATTAAATTTTTATGTTTTTAAATTGTTTAATGTGTTAATATTAAAAATAAGTGTTTTTTTCAAGAAATTTAAATATATTTACAAATAAAAAATATTTAATAAACAATTACCGTGAAAACACGCTCTAAGGTTTTGATAAAAAAAAAAACACTTATAATTCGTTATAGTTAGTTTTTCTTATTCAATTTTCGAAATAAGATATTGTAAAGTGTTATATTATATTTGTGGGACCATGCTACGAGATAGGCTAAAATATTTATTTTTATCAGCGAAAAAAAAGTATTTTGGCATGTTTTGTAGTATGACCCCACAAATCTAGTATAATATCATACAATATCAGGTAAAAAAAAATGTCAAGCCGATGTGATCGAGTGCTAAAAAAGTAAAAAGAAAAATTTTTTGGAGGAGCAAAAAAACTATTGGTATAATTAATTAGATAATAAAAAAAATAGATTAAAATAGTAAATGCACTAGCTCAAACAAAAAAGAACCATGGTAACCTGAAAAAAAAAGATTAAACAAATAAAAAACCAGCCGACACATCTCCTACTAAGGCTTAGCAAGCAATAGGGGTGATCATTTTCGGTTCGGTTTTTATCAAAAAAAGTAACCAAACCGAATTATTTTTTGTAAAACAAACCGAAACCAGGTCAAACCGACCGATTTAGGTTCGATTTTTTAGAAAAAAAACCGGTTCAAACCAGTTTGGCTCGGTTTTTCCGGCTTTGGCTTGTTTTTCCAGTTTTGGCTCGTTTTTTTCCGGTTTTGGCTCGGTTTTCCGGTTTGGCTTGGTTTTTTTAGTTTTTTCTGGTTTCAGTTCGATTCGGTTCGGGTTTTTCAGTTTTTTTCTTATAAAATCGAAATCGAACTGAACCGGCCGGTTTTTTCAAAATTTTAATTGTTTTTTTTATTCTGTTTTTTTGTTTTTTTCGGTTTTCTCAGTTTAATCAGTTATTCAGTTTTTTTTCTCACCCCTAGCAAGCAACACGTAGTCTGATTTGCATTGTGATAATTGGAAAATCAGAGATTAAATTGTTTAAACCTAAAAAACCTATTTGTCAACCTATATTTTGACCCAAAACACTTATAAAACACTATAAGAACCAACGGGTTAGTTTGCTTAATTAACCGGTCTACTCGTATAATTTTATTAAGTTAACTTTCGTTCCTTACTTCCAAACCTAGATCTGTTTATTTCTTTTTATAATCACTGGGTTTTTTTCCCTATTCTGAGATTATTGCTCATTGTTTTCAAATCCATATCTTATACCTGTATGTATCTTGAGTTATTGATGTTTTGACTAAGGGGATGTTAAACTAATTGAGGCCAAATGAATAGTACATGTTGCACTGTCAACCAATAATAGTTTTCTAGCCACCATAAACAATGTTTTGTAGTTTTTTACTGATAAATGCTAACAAATAAACAAACATAAATTAAACTAATAATTTTCTCTGCTTATAATAAAATCCCCTAATAATTAATGAAATATAACTAATTACAATTATTATGGATGATACTCAATATGTACGATCTTAACACTTCAGATTATTGGGTTAACATGAAATTTATATTACTTTAAAATGACATTCAATTAGATAATGGTGGAAATTAGTGTGCACTCTCATGAATGACAATTTATTTATCTTTGTTTTGGGTTTTTTAAGGACAACACTTTCTAGGTTTGAGTTGTCTGTGTGTAGTTGTAAATGTTGTTTCCCCTGTGAAGAAATAGTAGAGCAATCATAGAGTACTTATTTAACAAATGTAATTGCATGTTATTTTTTGTAATGGACTACATCAGCTTCAACTGTAAAATCTCGTAGAATTTCATTACATTGTTGTCTACAGTTATGTTACTTGATAATTACTACAAATGTCATCAACCTTTTACTTTTTAGACCGTGAATGGTAAAGCTGATCTAGTTTCTTATTTCACCCCATGTCAGCATTTGATCTTTGGTTTATATAGTTAATTGCCTATTAAGTATTAACTATAAATGGTAAAGTTGATATAGTTTCTTATTTCATCCCTTGTCAGCATTCAATCTTTTATTAGTTTCTTTCGTCAACCTTTTGTTATAAATGTAATTGCCTGTTATTTTGGCTTCTTATTTTAGACCTTGTCAGTATTCAATCTTTTATTTATCAACCATTAAGCAATGAATGGGTTTGACACATATGATAAAGCTTCTTGGACTAAAGCAATGTTGCACATGTTTTGTGACATTTGCATTAAAGCTATTAAAAGAGGCATGAGACCAAACACTCATTTCAATAAAGCTAGTCGGAAATTTGTCATACAAACATTCAAAAAGCAAACAAGACTTTCATTAACAAAAGCTCAGCTTAAAAACAAATGGTATTATATTAAAAAAGGACTGGAGGGTATGGAAAAAATTAATAACTGAAACTAAATTTGGTTGGAGTACTGAACTTGGGACCATCTCAGCAATTAATGAATGGCGGAAAGAAAAAAATTCAGGTTAGTTTTTATTATTAATAGCCTCACAAAATTATTTATCTTGTTGTATTATTTATTAATCTGCTAGCATTGCTAACTACGTCCAGCTTTCATCACACAGGAAATGAGAGGAGCAAAGAAGTTCAGTTATGTTGGCATAGAGCCATCGTTGTGTGCCAAGTATGACATTATGTTTAGTAATATAGTGGCCACGAGACAATATTTTTGGACTCCCTCATAAGAACTGTTATCAGATAAAGATAATAAGGCTGTTGGAATGAGAAATACAACCAATGAGAAAACTAATATAGAAGAAGGAAGAGGCGACTCTGAAGAGGATGCAATCCCTGATTTTATACATAATGTTAGCAATATGGTTGGTGGAAGTAATGTCGTAAATAGTAGCAGCAACCACATTAGTGCAAAGAGAAAGGGTACACATCATACTACACCTCAATGCCGGAAAAAGAAGAAGGGAACTGGAATGAGAGCACAATTATTCACTTGTCTGGATCAACTTGTTAAGTCTGTCTCCATAGCCAAAGAGAGCACAATAGTTTTTAGAGATAAAAAAGGGTGTAACATTGAAGAGGTAATGGAAGACCTGCATTCTATTGATGGAGTTAACTTTGATAATACATTGCATACATTTACCATTGAATTCTTTTGTGCAAGAAGTAAGAGGTAGATGTGGGCTGCAATGGGTTTTATTGATAGAAAAATATCATGGTTGAACATAATGTTCGAACAACAAAGAAAACCTTAGATAGACAAGGTCAGGTGTTAACTTATTAACCTATTTATGTCATTTGATTTATGTTGAATACTATAATCCAGTAACATTTTCAATTGTCTGAAATCTTTTTCATTGTTTTTTTAGACTTCCTGTGCTGCAATTATTGTTGGAAATATGTGAAGTTGCCTATGAATTTGTGTATTTCAGTTATCGAGTAGTTGGAACACCATTACCATGTATTTTTTCACATTATGTATCACTGAAAATTATTGGGTTGGAATTTCATGAGTACTGAACTTGGGACTTTAAATGTTTGGTTACTTGTTAGAAAATTTTGGTTTCATACATGGAAACCAAAATTTCAGTTAGTATTATTGCAATTTGAATATTTGAATACTTAACTTTGAATGTTAGGTTTAGGTTATAAAATCAAAATTTCCAGTTGGTGTGAGACTTTGACTATTTGGTTACTTACTTTTGAATGATAGGTTTCATATGAAAACTGAAATTTCAGTTTGTATTATTACACTTTGAATGTTTGGTTACTTGTTTTTGAATGATATGTTTCATGCATGGAAACCAAAATTTCAGTTTATATTATTACATTTTGAATGTTTGGATACTTAACTTTGAATGTTAGGTTTAGGTCATTGAAATCAAAATTTTCAGTTGGTGTTTCACTTTATATGTTTGGTTACATGATTTTGAAAGTTAAGTTTCATATATAAAAACCAAAATTTCTTGAAATTTGAATGTAATAAACTGAAATTTCAGCTGGTGTTTCAACTATTTTAGAATGTTAGGTAAATTCTTATTATTGGTATATAAATAGCAGTAAGTATGTGAAGGCAATATCATTTTCATATGGTATCCTTCTAAAGAAAAAATCAAAAGTTATAGTTGTGAAAAACAGGTGTGTTGGTTTCTCATTGTTGGTATTTCTCATCGTTGGTATTTATAATATGTAAGTTTCATTTGATTTAATATGATTGTAGCATAATACTTTCAATATGATGAACTTTATTATAAACAAATTGCATTCTTAGTTTCGTAAACATCTTTTCATTTTCATAATTGTGAGTACAATGTTTTCTATTTGTAAGGAACAAGTTAATAAAAAGTTTATAAAACCGAGATTTCCTATTAGTATATAAAAATTGTTTCAATTTGAATATCTTTAAGATAATTCAAATACACGTTTCATAAAATATCTTTGATTTATGTAACAATTACTTTAAATTTATATTTCCATTAAACACAAAAAACTGTATGTCATAATAGATATAGATTCGCAATGGTTTGAAGCACTTCTTGAAGGGGGTTATGATGATGTAATGAATAACCTAGCCGATTACGTTAATTATGGTCATTCTGCTGATAACAATAGAGATTCTAGTGGTAATCACAATTCTAATAATGATGACAACGATGATGATGATTCAAATGAATAAGGTGATTTATTTTGAAAAATGGAGTTTGATCGTCATAAATTGGTTTTATGCACAGCAGGTGCCCTCACATTATATTATAATACTTATATATACAAGGAAATTTGTATGGTCGCATTATATTATAATACTTGTATATACAAAGAACCCTGTGTGGATTCATATAACATTGGAATGCGATAATTGAATGAAATATTACATGGACATTGGACATGATGTGTAAACATGTTTAGGATGAATGCAACGATATTTCAAAGTCTTTGCTTTCAACTTGAAAACCAATATGGGTTAAAACATCCAGAAGAACGTGTCTTTGAAAAAGTTGGAATGTTTCTTTATACAATAGCATTTGGTGCTTCCAACATGGAAGTTTATGAGAGATTTCAACATTCAAGAGAAACTATTAGTGTGTACTTTAATAAAGTTCTTAAATCAGTTTGTTCACTCGGTACAGATTTAATACAACCTATAGATCCTAAGTTTGTAAACACACCACATGAAATTGTGAACAATCCAAGGTATATGCCTCATTTTAAGGTGATGAAATTATTAGTATTTACTGATGATGCTTTGAATTAAATAAATTTGTAAATTTTATTTTTTAGTCAGCTAACATTGATGATTATTACTGGTTTCTCTTATATTAAAATTGTGTAAGAGTTATCGATGGTAGACATGTGTGTGTGTTTCTCCAGAAAATCAAATTATATTTAACGGAAAAAAGGTGTGTCAACCCAAAATGTTATGGTTGCATGTAACTTTGACATGCAATTCATATTTGTTTGGGCGGGCTGGGAAAGTAGTGCATACGATACACAAATTTTTCTAGAGGTAATTGACAATCCACATATAAAAGTCCTTAAGCCACCAGAAGGTAGTAACGTGTGTGTATCTATATGTTATGTTAATTTTCTTTTCGCAATTTTTATTTTTATTTTTATCTCAGTATATGTTTTTATAGGGAAATACTATTTGGTTGATTCAGGATAACCTAATGAATATGAATTTTTAGGTCTATATAGAGGTCAGAGATATTATTTGCAAGAATTTTGGAGGCGAGGACAACCACAACTCGTGAAGAAATTTTCAACCGTGTCCACTCTTCAATACGTTGTGTGATAGAACGTATATTTGGAGTTTGGAAAAAAAGATGGTGAATCTTACAAAATATGCCATCATTTAATTACAAGGCGCAAGTTCAAATTGTTTTCACATCCATGACAATTCATAATTACATTAGAAGAACTTCACTGCAAGATGTGATATTTATAGAGTTTGATTGTCATCTCGATTTTGTTCCCGATGATTTTTTAATTGATGTGACTCCACATTCACAAGTCTAAAGAAACCATAAGCCTTCACATATGGATTACGTACGTGATGAGATTTTATAGTAGGTTTAATGACACAATTATAAAATATTGTTCCAATATATTTAGGTCTCTTTATAATATTTTATTGATTGTAAAATTAATTTTTATGTAATTGAGAATTAAGATTATTAATCAAGTTCTTTTAGGTAATTATACTATAATACCAACTGAATCATAATTTTTAATCAAACACTTTTAACATGTTTTTCATGAATATAAAGTTGAACTACACTCGAAACTAAAAATATATTTCAACCTCGTCAATCACAACAAAAGGTGTTTTTTAAAAAAATATATCTATTACACCCGACTATTATAATAACAAATGCACTCTAAAAAGTAAACTTTTCATTTAATTTTATATGATGTTCATTAATCTTATTAAAACTAATCATACTTTTATTAAAAACTAATTAATCTTATTAAAAACTAATCATAAAATTCACATGATCCATACTTTTATTGAGCATAGATTAATACATTAGTTTATATATAAATTTAGCATAAAATATTGTTTGAGATATTTAATAATTTTTCTTACAAAACTACTCGCAAGACTGAACAATTATTTTTTTCCGAGAAAAATAATAAAATCATCGACTAATCCATGCGCCTGAGGCCAAAAGGCCTCCAAAAACAATAAAAACCATAGGTTCTTTGACTCATGCATAAGTCATCCGATCCAACGGCTACTAGTACCCCTGAATAACTCTTTAATTAAACCTCCACCTACCGGATCAGTCGAACCTTCCTATAAAATCTCTAATCCCTGGCCGTTTTTTTTCCTTCACTTTCAGCAAGGAAAAAAAAACCGTAATTAAGAGAGAACCCGAAAAGCGAAGATGTCGGGCATGGGAGACGGGTACGTGGGCACTGCCCAAGACGCCGTGAGGATCCGGCGGCTACAGAAGCAAAGAGAAGCTGAGCGCCTTAAAATCCAAGAGCTCAAATCTAAGTCAGCCTCCGCTAAGGACCAGCCCGGTCTCCTCCAATTCGGGTCAAGTACATCCGAGGTAAATTTATAGGGTTTACCTAAAAATCTCATTTTCTAGGGTTTTTAATCGTCTGACCTGATTAATTGCTAGTTAACTGCGATTATGCCTGTGTTGATGTTAATTTGGATTTAATTTGTTTTTTAGATTCTCGAGACTGCATTTAAGAAGGAAACTGTAGGTCTGGTTACAAGAGAACAGTATGTAGAGAAGGTAGCAAAGTCTATTAATTTCTTGTTTTTGGGTTTCGTTTTTTTGTTAACGTTAGTGAAAATGATAAGGTGCTTAATCAATAATGTTGTTTGATGTGCGTTTGTTTACCTAGAGGGTTAATATTCAGACCAAATTTGAAGAAGAAGAGAAGGAGAAGTTAGAAAAGCTACGGAAAGAGTGAGTTTGATTATGTTGTTTTCGTTTTATATTTTTTGTTTTGATTTTGAATGTTAGTGAAGATTTTTATCGTGGTAATGGCAGGGAGGAGGAGCTTCAGTTGCAGAAGCGGAAAAAGAGGAAGATTAAGGGGAATTCTAAGCTATCGTTTGCTGATGATTTTGAGAATGGAAGTGATGAAGAGGATGGCGAAAACAGTAAGAAGTTACATGAGTTGACATACTAAGCTATTTAATCTGTGTATAAGAATCTGGTTTTGTGTTGGGTGCATTTTGTGGATATTACCTTTTGCTTTGACGAGAGCATTGTCAACTAGCTAAGCGCTTTATATTCTGTTTCTGTTTTGGAAACCTGCTGTTAAGCTGTACTACATCAACCATGTCTGACTGGTTGTCGATGGTCTTATTGGTCTTTTGGTGTTCAGTTCGCCTTATAATTTCTTGGTAGCTCTTTTTTTTTAAAAAAAATGTTATTTAGATGGGTTGAAAAGGCTTAAACTGAGTTCTCTTCATGATCAAATCATACTCTGTACATATGTTGAAAGTAGTTTCTCATGGTTTTTAAATTGTGGCGTGGTTAGTATTTTTAGGAAGAGGGAACATGAATGATAATATTCTGGAATAATAGAGTAGGCACTGTTCCTTGTGCGTATCCGAGAGTTTCGAATTGACTTTTCTGTGCAGGACTCTTGCTTTGTAAATTCTTCCCTGTTGCTATGAAGTTTGTTTAACTTTATCCAATCTTGGTAGTGAGAGGAACTGGACTACAACTTTTATTTTAACCTTAACAATTTTCTTCATCAATGTTTTCTTCAGAAAGCTTAGAGCCAAAGAGATTAGTGAGCGGTAAATTTGGAAAAGATCCCACAGTGGAAACAAGCTTTTTGCCTGACAGGTGCAATGTTTTTCCTTTTCCTTCCACCTATCACTTTCCCGTCATGCACCTTCAACTGTGAAAGGCTTTTGCATGGACTTGGAACTAACATATGAGCTTAGGGGTGCTGAGGATGCTGTTTCAGTGAGCGAGAGGCAGAGGAGCAAGCTGAGCGTGAAAGGCTGCGGAAACAGTGGCTTCGTGAACAGGAACAGATTCGAAGTAATTATTTTCATGGGCCTCTCCTATTTAACATGGATGCAATGAAATACATTTTGAGCTAAATCAATTTTCTGTAATGACTCAGATGAGCCCCTTGAAATCACTTACAGCTACTGGGATGGAGCAGGCCATAGAAGAGTCATCCAGGTTAGACTTCACCCCACTTTTGTAATTTATTGACGTGCTTTCAATTTTTTTCTTATCAATATTGGTAGATAGTTTACATATCCTTTCTTATTAATTAATGGTTGGTTTATTGCTCTCTATCTTTCAGGTTTGTAAAGGTGATACCATAGGAGAGTTTCTTCGGGCAGTTCAGCAACAACTTGCGCCAGAGTTCAGAGAAATTAGAACAACTTCTGTGGAGAATTTGCTTTATGTGAAAGAGGATCTTATCATTCCCCATGTGAGATAATTTTGAAATCCAGCTTTTAATAACAAAAGCTTTTGCACGTGCTATCTTGAATTCATTCATTCTAACTAATTTATACCATTTTCATGGCTGTGGAATTTCAGCAACACAGTTTCTATGACCTGATCATTAACAAGGCTAGGGGAAAAAGTGGTCCGGTAAGTCTAATTTCCCACCCTCTTAACTATCCATTGAGTAGCCAACAAGACAAAATAAGCATACATATTATTTGGACCATCTAATTAGTGATATTTTCCTTCCCTTGTTTTGTGTTCACTTGGACAGTATAAGAATTGAAAAATTAAGACAATGGTTGGTTTCGGGACTTGTTCTTCTTATAAAAAAATATATCATGGAAAGTGCCACAAGTGCTTAACCTGTTGGTAGTGGCCTACCCAACTACAATTTTCCTGCAACTCTAGATTCTTTTACTGAGACTGTTCGTGCTTTTAAAAAAGCAATACCAGTTCTCAGTTTAAATTCTCAAAATAATATGAAGGTAATTTGAATGATTGTATTTTTATTCTTTTTCTTTGCACAGCTTTTCCACTTTGATGTGCACGAGGATGTGCGAACAATTGCTGATGCAACTATAGAGAAGGATGAGGTTTGTATTTTTTATAATCTGTTTGTTGTTTCTATATTGATCTATGATTTTTCTCCATTGTAGCGTGCCTAATTGTGCTTCTTCACATACTTTGCTGAAACAACCATGCTTATTTTTTGTCTTTGTTCTTTTACAGTCCCATGCCGGTAAAGTTGTTGAGAGGCACTGGTATGAAAAGAATAAACACATCTTTCCTGCTTCAAGATGGGAGGTGTGCCCTCCCTCTCTCTCTGAGCATGTTCACATATCCGTATGCATGATTTGTTTCCAAACACACGTTTCACATTTTGTATCGTGTGTGTTTCATGGAGCTCCGCAGTACTTGCATACCTGCTACTAATGTGGTGGAGCCAAGGGGCAGTTTTAGTGATCAGTTCTTACCTCAAGTTCTTATAATTTTCCTTTGCGTTTGTGGCAGATATATGACCCGACACAGAAGTGGGAGCGTTACACCATCCATGGGGATTGATCGGATAGCTAAACACGGCTGCTGCAATTTTTAGAAAGTTTGTCTATAAAAGAGACACCGGAAGTTATTTTCATCAAATGCCTGGGCTGAACTTTTGGACCTTAGATCGA
>Ga0325411_1003714_pt1 | contig 17220 bp, 12 predicted proteins | sample PopdelMetagenome_13_FD_206181 | JGI IMG/M metagenome (GOLD analysis project Ga0325411, IMG submission 206181) | Populus deltoides microbial communities from Bellville, Georgia, United States - Xylem-PdIQD-R4 | ecosystem: Host-associated > Plants > Phyllosphere > Stem > Wood/Secondary xylem...
TTAGAATTAGAATCTGAGCGATGCTAGTTTTAACTAATGTATATTTGGACTTTACTCTATCAAAAATAACAACGTATGCATTAAATAAATGAATTTTATTACTGAATCCTATACAAAATCTTATTGTTTGAAACTTTTAAATGAATTTAACAGTCTCTTCCAAAAAAAAAACTTTATATTTATGATCATTATATTCAAATTTAATTTTTAATTTATAATATCCAATAAAAAATTAATAATTACATGGATTAATTCTGATTATTATTGTAATTAACTTTTTAAATCCACTATAAGGTGAAGAAATAGTTTAAGATAAGTTTTTCATATTTAAAAGTAGGTGCATTCTAAATTTTTCTTAAGTAACTCTAACTATTTTTAAATTAACTTTTTATATTTTCATGATTAAACATCTTTACTGCTTCCACGTCCTTGCCGAATAGATGCTAATTTGGATATAGAAAAATCTTGGAGAGCAGGGATTTAGTTATGAAGTTTAGTTGAAAAGGAAAGGAAAGAGTTGACTTGCAGTTGAGATATTATTACACGAAATGTAGAAAGAAAAGATCTACTTTTCAAGAAGAAAGAGAGAGAAAGGATTCGATGACTTGAAAAGGCAGAGAGATGAATGAGTTTTCGAGCCCAAAGCGGAATAGGCCGAGCACACTAAAGCCTCGATTTTGAGGTTCTGGACAATGTTTCATCTAAGCCCGTGGTTTGGGTCCACAACAAGCCCATTGGCATTTTCATATCGTCGTTGCTAGAGAGATTGAAATGGATGGACAGCACAGGTGACCAATCGCCATGTCCGTACGCCTGCAGGCCTACCTTGATGTTCTTATTTCTATCCATTCATCACAGACATTTAGTTGCGCACGTAAATGCAACTCTCCTCTTTCTTGATGTTTTCCCCTTAAATTCAAAAATCTTTAAGACAACTTGATCTCGATTCACAGCTCAGTCATGATTCTCCCCTCCAATATTCCATGAATGTATTCACTATTTGCCCAGACAACTAGCTGTATGTTTATCGTAGTGTTTTGGGATTTGAGAAGCCGTGGGGATGCTGCCTGACTGGTAGGGATGATCCCAATGTAACTAGGGAGCTACTCAAATTATAAATGCAGAATACTTTACGATTCTTAATTCAAAGGCTGACAAATGGGCGTCTGATCCCTCTTTTCTTCCCCTTCCCAACCTTTTTCTTTTTGAATCTTCTCTTTTTCTTTTTGAATCTTTACAGCAGCCCACTTGCTGCAAGCTCTTAATTTGAGGGAGACAGCCTCCACTTTTGAATGGGTCTATTACATTGGCGGGATCTAAAGAAGATTGGTGATTGATTTACAAGCTCATCCCCAACGCTTCTGCATAATTACTCGATAACGCATATGAATTTCAACCTGTTTTCTATTAAAATTTATTTATTTTTTTAAAATTATTTTTTCAAGTTATTTTAATGTACTTGTTAAATAACGGGTAAAAAATAATTTCGCAGCTAAATTGTCAAAGCTATGAATCTGATACCAGTTCATCAATATCATTTAAAGAATCAAGGTTTCAGTAAGTAAAAGATCTATAATTGAGACTTGAGAGATGCGATGCCCTATACGAGGGGGTGTCATATCCCACTGTATATTAATATTCGCTGTCAACTAGTCATAAATGTTAAGAAAAAAAAATACAAATTCGTGGAGTAAAAAACAAACTAAACTAAGATCTCTAGGGCACGCACCTGGCTAGCAATATACAGTGTACAAAAAAAAAAAAAAGGGCACAGAAACAAGTTCTTCTTTAACTTGTCGGTGAAAATATTTCGTCTCACTTTTGAAGGAAAGCACATTTAGTCAAAAGAGTGAGGCATCCTTCGCGTCTTTTATCACACTGGAGTATTCAGTGATAACGCCGTACTCTGGACCACTGAAAGGGAAGTATTTTTTCTTGGACAGGTATCGATCGTATTTTAAAGTTTTTTTTTAAATATATTAAAATAATATATATTTTTTATTTTTTAAAATTTAAATTCCACACTGACATAAAAATCAGCTTATCCGATGACTGTATATAATCTGAACTGAAATCAATCCATTTATATACATATTTATAAGTTTAAATTAAGGAGCACAGCAAAATCAGATTGGCATGATTTATTGATTTTGCTACCCAGTTTCCTGGTGCCATCAGTGGTTAGACCATGCACGGCCTCATCACAGATATTCCACAGTTTTCTGTTTTCCGGTGAGAGCCCTACTGGCTTTGCATCCCCAGTCCTCGCTCATGTCATAAACTCAAGTACTATATATATGTCCATTTTTGGAAGAAACTAGTTCAAATTAATTTACCTCTACAAGTTTCAGATATATTCACTTGTTTCCCTACCTTCAATCTACTATCATATCATAAATCGTAATATCCTATCCCTCCTCTGATTACTCACTTCTTGAACAAAATATATTCCCTCAGGACCAACGAAGGAAAGAAGCTTTTCTTATCCACATTTTGACTTGTTCCATATTCCGTTCGAGGCTTCGACACACACACACACGCACGCACGCGTGTTATATCCGAATGCTCTTGTGCTAGTTATCAAATCCAATTAAAGCGGGTCAAAGTAAAGATTAATTATCATGGTTTATTTAATCTGCTGTGCTGAGAGCTGACACCATTAATGGACAAATGGCTTCTTAGTTTGGACATATATATCAGATACTTTAGATGGTAAAGACAAATGGTGCGTGTTTGGCTGCATGGAGAGCCATGCGTCTCGTTTGTTTTCACGCCTAGTGTGGCGTACGTGATCAAGTTGAAATTAAGCAAAATCCTTGTAAAATATAATAATAATTATAATAAAAACCAGAACGAAAATTGACAAGGAACAAACACATCAATGCATATATAGCCCTTGTCGGCGTAAGCAATGAGTTCCAGAGAAGGAAAAAAGGGAAAAAAATCATTTTTGTTGTTGATGATCGTCATGATCTAACCATATATAAGCCAAGGCATGGAGACAGTACTGGACTAGAACATGACATTCTCTGAGGCTGGACTTTGATCTGCCATTCATATTACAAGTTAAAACTTCAAAGGAAAGTAAAAAGGGAAAAGAAAAAAAGAAATAACTCTTAAACCCACATAAAGAAGGAAAAGAACCAGAAGCTAGCTAGCTCATGGCCTTACACAGGCTTCACACCTATATAATTAACTTCATATGTCAACTTTACACTGTGGAGACCCAAGCAAAGGCACGGGCCCTACAAAACCCTTCTTCAAACCCACCACGATATCACACTTCACATAAACTCCATATCTCCCAGTCTTTATGCCCCCAGCCTTCCACCTCAACCTGCCCAGCAACACCACCCTCAACGCCACAACCCCATATGCCTCATCCATCACCAACCCATCTGAAACTTCCACTGACACCGGAACCCCTGCCCCCACAAGCACCGGAGACATGACCACTGTGCTCCTTTTCTCTTGATAAAGTGAAGGCAATAACAGTGGGGGAGTTATCGCTTGGTTCCTGTATGATACATAAGCAGTGAGTTTATCATACATGATCGAGACCCTCCTGTTGGGGTTTCTAGTGAAAATAGTGAACTGCATGGAGGTTGAAATGAAAGGTGGGGATGTGGTGTTAAGGTCGTATACAGCAGCCCCAACTACAGTGAACCGGGGCTTGTGGGGCCTGTAAATTAACCAGACTATGAGAACTGCAAGACCTGCTAAGAGAAGGAAGGTGGTGATGAATGTGAAGAGAGCATGGCGTGGGTTTTTATGACCAGCGCCTTTCTCTTTCGTTCCGAGTAGGTGTGGGTTGTTTTCTTTTCGTTGGTGCTCTTTTGCCATGAGAAATGCGATTTTATAATATTTAGGGTAGTGTTCAAGTATATATAGAAAATACAGAGAGAGGAGGGAATTAAGGAGAGCGTGGGTGGTGAAGACGACGAGTGAATGTGTGTGTGTGTATATATATATATATATATATAAGATACAAAGAAAAAGGCCGAAGGAGAAGAATGTACGTACGTGACAAATGGAACAAAAATTGAAGAGGAAAGAAAGGGATCGAGTTGGGTCACTTGAAACTAAAGTGATCTTTTTTTCTACTTTAATATATTAGGTTCTCTTGTTTTTCTATTTTTCTTACAAGTACATGTCATAAAAATAATTGAAATGTTATTTTTTGTTTCTTTGAATTGCTTTACAGAGTTTTGATTTGAAAAAAACATGTTTTCATATAAAAAAAAAATGAAGATCGAAAACAGAGTCTTGACTAAAGAAGCATGTTTAATTTTTTCTACTGAATTTAAATTATTTTAATTCTTACAATTATTTAAGCTTTTTTTATGCTGTCAATAGAAAATAATTTGTTCATAAAAAACTCATACAAAAAGAAATCTTGGATGAAGGAATGTATTTTTTTAATCTAGAATCTTGATTGCTTGAGTTTTTTAAAAATATTTATTTTAATAACCTTGAGATTAAATAAAAGCAACTCTTTAAAACGGAGACGCGGCATTATGCGGGAAAGAACACTGGTAGATATCTAGTAGTGCCCCATCTCAACAAAATCACCAACGTAACATAAACCAAGAGGTGAAGATAGCGAGCATCTCCCCTCCCAATCTTTTCCATGGATGAAGCCAATTTCCAAATCGGGATACAACTCCAGTACTCCTCTCTGATGATTCTTTTCGTTTCATTAGCAACAATATCCGGGCCCCCTCTTTAGACTTATCATGGTTTATTGGTAAATGTTTTTAATTCTCCGTTATTTCTTAAGAAAATATAAATAAACTCATATTCTGTGATTAATATGAAAGACACCTAGAATTATACTGAAATCAGATTTCTACGGATCTGGGTCAGCCTAAACACTTCCAGTGCATCATTTCCTTTCGAGCACCACTGATAAATCTTCACGTCATCTCCCCTCCAAAACTTTATGCAGAAGTAGCAGGTTTTCCAAGATTCTTCCCCGTTGCACACTTGCTACATGAAACAAGGCAAATTATAGGAAACACATACAGCCTCCCTGGCCATTTCTGCACTAAGCGCACGGTACACGCATCCATTTTAATTAATATAGGAAAAAAAACACAAGGGAAATCTTCTATAACTTTTGTCACCAAACCATTATGATTTGGGCACCGGGCCCCAAAATAAAACGAGAGATTAAGAACAGGAACTCTGGTCTATCCGCAAACCCTAGAAAAGCAGGAGCACTAATGATGACAGTTCCTTCACCGACATATGGATAAGTATTGTCTGCATGAAGAAAAAAAAAATAGGTGGCTAAGTTCTACCTTTTCTACGTGCTTCCTCTTTTCATGGCTAATGCCTCGTCAGATATCCAACATCCAACAGACCAAGTCCCTGTATTATGAGGGCTCGGGTCCATGCTTACACGTCATTACTTGCCCCCCCCTTCTTTTTTTTTTTTCCTACTTGGCACGTGAAGCATCTGATATCTTTCTCCTCTCCCTCGCAAAAATATCTACACACGAAGGCAATTGCAGCCATTCATGATATCATCCGCCCTAGAAAACCAAGTGACTATTTGCATCCTTCCCTGCCACGATCCATTGACTCTTAATTCAGGAATTTCCCCGGGAGTATTTAAATTGCTCAACTGTGACACGTGCATCCATAAGTTACTGTCGTTGATAACAGAGCAGTCAAGATAGCCTAATGCCCCAATCAGATAAAACCCAAAACGGCAAGATTACTGAGCCAAATGAAACAATAAAGAATAGCAATAGCATCCACTTTCTCCTCTAATTGATTGATCAACCGAAGTTTATCTACAAATCTCACCAGGAATTCAAACATATTTTATAGAAGAGCAACAGAAAGCAAGGTTGATGAGTACATAAATTTTCGACAGACAATGTGGAAGCTGCTCAGCAATCATATGATACAATACTGGCATAGCTGACTTAATAAACAAGCCCATTTTTATACTATCAACGCAAATTATCACGCTATTAAAGCTCTCTAACTACTATGAGTCAGTCATCTACTGAGCAAGCAAACCAAATAACCAGAGTAGAAGAGGATTCAGATAGCCTTACCCCATAATTACAAGTCTACCCTTTCAATAGACCCAAAAATTACAGTTAGAACCATACTGTCATTAGACCCAAATGCAAAGAAGCTTGCAAACACATTCTTATCTCTCACCATGGTCATGCCATAATTTCCAAAAGTTCAAGGCACATGATAGCAATAAACAGGCGTGTGATGATGAATTTCATGGTCAACCATTAGCAATTGGGGAATCATTTTGCACTTGACGAACAAACTGTCCTTTCACCCGAGGACGTTGCTCTGCCAGTCTTTTCCGGCTTTGGTATCGAACCTGCAGGTCAAAGAAAGTACATGTTTAAGAATTGCAGACAATAGCATACATGTCTCGTACGTGATTTTGCTATCCTCACCACAGGCAATAACATATCATTCTTAGCAGCTGAATGCTAAGATTTCCTGTCTCTGTCCATGATATATGTGCTACAGTTCACTTGAAATTGAAATTCCCAAGCTAGTTCAAATTACTCATGGCAACATATGTAAATCAGTAATTGGAAGGATTGACGAAAGAATGACAATTTAAAGTAATGATCATGATAAGATACGACAGCTATATGACACGGGTCCAGAGCAGCTGTTGATGGAATCACCTCGATGCACATGAGCACAATATCTGCCTATGCAATAAGCAAGCACATACCTTTTTCTCATAGCATCGATCTTTCCGCTTCAGTCGGAACTTTGTTAGAGCAGCTTCTCTTTGGCTGGAGCGAAGGGAATCTATCCCTCTAAAACCATCACGATTGAAGGTGTCCCCATCATTCAAATTCTCTTGAGCCATGGCCTTCTCTTTGGCATTTCCATCATCTCTACTGCCAAAGCTTTCATATGCACTGCTCTTATTATGAATGACAGCATCATTACATAAACCTCCAGTACTCTGACCAGCAGCAGGTGAGTCATGTCTCACTTCATTGTTCTGCTGATGATCATTTTGGTCAACAGAGTTGTGAGTAGTTTCATCAGAACACCTGTGATTTTTCTCAGAATCATGAATATCAGGATTTGAATGAATTGAGGTACTAAGAGGATATGGAGACTGTTGCCACCCAGCAAGTTTGGGACTCCATGCTGCACTTGATTGAGTATAATATAGAGGGGAGAAATCATGACCGTATTCGGTAGATATATTGTCGAGCATTCCCCTTCGAACAGGAATCAATCCATGTCGAGGGCTTGGATATGCTAATTCAGCCTTCCCAGATTGGCCAATGATTGGAATGGTCATATCTTGATTCCCACTCAAAGTGGCACCATGTCTCTGAGAAATAGAATTAATGTTTTGATCATGTTGATTGGATGACAGCTCAGGAGACTTGCTGGCTTCTTCCTTGGAATCAGAACCATTACTGGCAGATGCTGGAAAAGGAGGTTGCAATGTCTTGCTATTGTACCTGCATAGAGAACCTATGAGTTAATCGAAGTAGCATTACACGTGTGATCTTTTTAGAGTTAAAAAAATTAACTCGCATTAAATTATGCAATCAGGGGCCGAATACCACTGTTTTTTCGCATCTTTTTTTTTAAGAGACGAACATTAGACTTTAGCTCAAGACTTCATCTCTCTTGCTTTGCAAGAAAACCAAAGAAGCTACAAGCCCATTGGTTAAAACAGAAAACACATTGGAAAAAAATTGTAAAACACAGCTCTTGTTCTTTAACAGATCAATTAAAGTAGTAAATAAAATTATGTAATTTTGAACCTTTGATTCAACATTTGAGGAGCACTCCTTGATAATCTAATGTCAACATTGACCTATGAAAATCAGAACCACCTATACCATCACGTCCACTGTCCCAGCACCCCTGCTTCTTCCTTCATCAATACATCCATGCCTAATATCCAATTTCATGAAGAAAGATAGACACGCTTTCATGATTTTAAACTGAAGTTTGAGACGGAAAACAATATGCTGGCGACAAGTTATATCTAATTTTCAGCATTCCAAGTTTACCTGTAAGATTATGGGCTACAAAAACTTACCATGAGAAGGCTGAGGCATGGGAATGGTTCAGTGCATGTCTTTCATCCACCCCCTGGTTCTTTGAGCTACTGGGATACAATCTTTTGAGAGAGAGTTCAAGTTGTGGAGCAAATTCGAACTTGTTTGTGCCATAATGTAAACTAGAGTGTACATATGTGGTCTTTGGACCATTATTTAAGGTACCAATCAAGTCAATGGCTCCACTTGAGGATTCAAAAGGAACATCATCGCAGCCAAAGGAGCTATTAGCAAGCCCCCTGTCATTTTCTGGTCTCGAATTTTCATCTTGAATCGCTGACTTGGCACAAGCATGCTCTTCTAGCAGTCTCAAAGAAGTTGGATTATAAGCTCCACTGCACGGTTCTCCATCTGACTCCATTCGGTTCAACCTTTCTGGTACATATACGGTGTCAGATGTCCATTTGTTAAGTATTATTGAGCAAAGAGAGCACAGTTTTCAAGCAGTTGTAATAAACGATAAGTAAAACATTGCAACAGAAACGTGAGAAATACCTCCAGTCTTGTTCTCAGGAGTTACAGGGCTTTTATCTGATTTGGCACACTCTTCGAACTCCTCTCTATCTGTGTTGCTCAGATTTGAAGCACTCCTATACTTCATCTGTGAAAGTCCCTGCATATTTTGCATGTGAGCACTCTCAGCTTCCAAGCAAGGGGTCGTACAAGAGCTCTGCACAGGAGGTGGCAAAACATGCAATTTCTATGTGATATTTCATGAAGCCAACCTAATCTGGAAAGAGAAATTTTCCTCACTCTACAAGTGGCCTACATGATTTTTGTCATGGATCCTGCATATACCTGTATCTTACTGCTTTACAAGGATTGTGCAACTGATGAACCAAAAGAATTGGGGAACAAAGAGGAAAATCAATTGATTCTCACCAGATTATTTGGAAATACATTTGGGAAATTGGCAGACATCACATCACAAGAATAAATTCGAAGGCACAGATTTTATAGCCCTACAAGAAAGACATCGAAGTGATCTAATACTCACTTGGGCATCACACCCTTTCTCGCTGCAGTCCTTATTTTTCTGCGAAGACATCACAGTGTCACTCGAACCATTGCTTGCAGCGTTGTTTTCAGATGAGGCCTCCACTTTATGCGAGTTTTGAGGGATTTGTCCAGCACTTAGCTGATAAAGAATTAAATTAAAAGACTTCCATTAGTAGTATGCTCTTGAACCAAAAAGAACAAAACAAACCAAGAGAATGAAAAGGATGAGCTTGAAGGTAAAACATACAGTTTGCCTCCTCCAAACATGCTGCCACAAGTTCCTCAATTCATTCTTCCTAACAGGCTTAATGAGAAAGTCAGCTGCTCCTTTTAACATGCACTTCAGAACCATGCTAATTGAATCTTGTGAAGACATCACTGTATGTTTACGATGCAAAGAAATCCTAACATGTTAAGCACTACGTCAAACAAAAAATCAAGGTAGTAAAGTTAACAAAAACATGATTTTGACATACTTATGACAGGAATGTTTTTGCAAACAGCATGCTCCGTGACCAAAGTAAGAAGTGCATATCCTGATATTAAAGGCAGCTCCACTTCAGTTAATATGAGATCTATGTTATGAGGTCCACCCTTCAAAGTCTCCCATGCCATTAATCCATCAGGAACAGCAGCAACTACTCAGAGAGAAGAAAAGAAAGCGCACATTTTCAGTCGAAGTAAATGATACAAAAAATTGAACTTATAATATTTTTTTTTTTTAAGTTTCAGATAATACTCGCAGATTAAGAATAATGCCCAATTACATCGTATAGGTAACAGAGGAAGCGGCAAAGGGGAATCAACAAGTTACAGAGCAAAAACAGTAATGCGTCCAGAAACTCAGAATAGATATATCCATTCAGATTACAGAGCATAACATATATTTTTCCATCAAGAGCAGCAAAAACAGTAATGCTGACTTATTCAACCAAGAACGATGCGTAGATGTATAATTGATATATTTAAGACACAAATTCCAACTCCCTCACAAAACAGAAACGCAAATTCTTTTTCTTTCTTTTTTTTTTAAAGGATTAACCATAAAAATCAGCAAAAACAAGTCCAGATGATAGTGCAGCCACGAGAGATTGACAAATTTATATCACCAAAAAAATCAACTTGTAGTCTACTTAACAAAAATAAGATGATCAAGAAGAAAAAAAGAAATGAGAATTGAATCCGGGTTAAGGAAAAAATAAAAAATGATACAACTAAAGTCAACGAAGAGGGAAAAAATGAGGAAATCAACCACCTCTGTAACTGCATTTTCGGAGAAGAGCAGCAATAATCTGACGAGTAGAATCATCAGCTTCAACCAAAAGAACGCTGAGCACCATCCTTGGCAGAAACTTTTCCCATCGAACCACCTCCGATGATCCACTATCCTTCTTCTCTGTCTCTAACTCCACCGCCATCCCCTCCACCTCTTCACTGCTGCTACTCACCACCACCTCACCCATTCTCAAGCACGCTATTACTCGCAGAGAAAACAAAATCTGAACTTAAAAATCAACACAACAAACAAACCCTAATTTCTGCAGAAAATTCAAAATGAAAACAGTAGCCCGTAGTCGTAGTAGTAGCAGAAAGGAAAAGAGAGGAGGGAGTGTGCTATAACGAAATTAACCTCATAATAAACGAGATAGTAAAAACCGCCTCTTGATTTCCAACTTTCACTCACAGCCGCGAAAACCGCGAAAAATATCTTCTTCACCCGGAGGATTTTCTTTTCCTTTTATTTCGATTGTGTGTTTTGGTTTAGTTTTTTGATTGAGGAGATCTGAGGGTCAATCAAAAGGTACGCTGCCGTTGGCTTGTGGTTGGTCTAGCTGACGTGTCATAATATGGGCCACTGTTTTTTATTTTTCTGGTAGGGACGGTACACTTATGATGGTATCTGGTGGGGTCCATGACTGAACACGTGTTGCGTAGTTATGGGATTGTTGGAAGAGGATTTTCTTAGTGGGGTTACCACGTTGGCCTAGTGAATCACATTTGAGATCTCATGGTGGAGAGATCGACACGTGGAAACTTCAAGAGAATCCTCTTTGTGGCTTTCAACTTAAGTTAGTGGTGACTTTTAATTTTTAATTTTTTTTTTCTCTACATGTGCCTTATCTGTTTATTTTTGACTAAAAATATCTCATGGTTGATGATGTGAATACTAGGTTCCGCTGAATTACCACCACCACCCATTGTTTTTAAGAAATTTTATTTTAATTTATTAGAACTGTATTAAAATTCTTTTTCATCTTTTGAAAATATTTAAAAAAGGTACTGGTTATGGAGTATTTTAGCTCTTTTAGTGCATGATAAATTTGTGATAATTGATTTGCAGATATAGGGTTCATTTTTCTTATGAAAAAAACATTTTCTAGCATAATGATGATATCCCTGCTTCAAAACAAGCTCTTTGGTTGTATTTTTCTTGATTTAATTTCTAAAATAAATTATTAAATTATTTATTTCGGACATAAGCTCGCTATTTCTTCCATGTCTACCATTTTGATTCTAAGTAAATATAGTTCAACTAATAGTTTTATAGAATAAATAGTTAATTGCATTAAGGTGCCGTTTAGAATTATATTTCGAACAGGTGTTTTTAGATTTTTTAATTTTTTTTTTGTTTAAAACTATTTTTTATATATATTTTTATTATTATTTTAATGTGTTGATATTATAAATAATTTTTTAAAAAATAAAAAAATATTATTCTAATGTATTTACAAAAATAAAAACACTTTAAAAAACACATTTCTTAACATCCACTAAAATTAAGAGTGTGTTTATGATTATGGTAGTGATTGTAGTTTAAAGTGTTTTTCGTTTAGAAATGCATCAAGATAAAAAAATTTTCATTTTAAAAAAATTATTTTTGATACTAACATATCAAAACGATCTAAAAATATAAAAATTAATAATTTTAAATTAAAAAAATTCAAAATTAAAAAAATGATATGCAACGAATTTCAAAGAAACCCTAAAATCGTGTTTGAAAACATGGTTGAAACTGCGTTTCCTAAAAATTTATTTTTTTATTAAAATTTTTTTTATGTATTTTAAACTTTTTTTGGTATATTGATATTAAAAAAATAAAAAATATTATATTAATATATTTTTAAATAAAAAATATTTAAAATTACAACCGTTAATAGAATACGCTACTATAGATATAGGACAGGTTACTGTATTTGTTGATGTGCTCGCCCTCCGTGAGCATAACCAAGAGGACTCGATTCATCGTCATCGACTCAGAAAATAAATCTCAGCAAAGGAAAGGACTCCGCAAACTGGACCCATAAGAGAAAAATACTTTAAGCGATAAAATATGAAAAACTTTTATGGGCCCATGTGATGGTTTTCCGGTACTGCAAAGATAGAGATAAATACAGTGCAGTTGGATCAAGTCAAGCCCATGGGAAGGAAAATTTAAGGTCCAGTTCCAAATTAAACGGGCCTCAAATTTTCACAACCGAAATTTCACTCATTTTTAAATAATAATAATAATAATAATAGTAATAATATAGATTGGATATGCTAATTACTTAATCAAAATCTCCAAATAGATTCTCCTGACATTCCAAGACAATGAAGGTGATTTAAAAAAAAAAATATTATTTAGAAAAAATTAATAATTATTTTAGATGATAATCTTAGAGTTTAAATCTAAAAAAAATAGCATATCTTCTTAACTATCAAATCATCCTCTTAAAATTTTCTTGTCCAATCACTATTACATAATAATATATGGTTATTAAAATTCTAGTTTCACTGGACATTTAATTATGACATTAAACTTATTTGGTATTTTTATTGTGGAAAGAAAGATTAAGCCTGCTTGTGAGATCAATATTGTAGTATTTTAAAAAATAGCTCTGACCCTTCCTTTACACGGGATTAGTATTTCTTTATTTATTTTTAAATTACCATATAATCCAATTCCATATTACATGTAGCAAAATTTTAATTGAAGACGAGGTAAAAATAAAAAGAGGTTAAGATAAATTATAAATTATTGTACATAAAAAATGAGACTATTTTCCATCTACCAATAAATATTACCTAGTGATGAGGTCCAATTGTATCTCATGAACTTATAGGTCGAGCTGGTATATGAGATATTTGATTAATCTCATGATTCTATAAATCTGAATCATTCTTTATTGATGAGATTTGCTTGTGGATCATGTTTAATACTTACAAAAGCTCCCTTATATATATATATATATATATATATATATATATATATATAAACTCTTTGATGATTAAATTAGTATTATTAAAGAGAAAAAAGTAGTCATAATTTAGAAGAAACACATAAAATAGATATGTTATTTTTTTGTAAATTACCATATAATCCAATTCCATATTACATGTAACAAAATTTTAATTGAAGACAAGGTAAAATAAAAGGAGGTTAAGATAAATTACAAATTATTGTACGTAAAAAATGAGACTATTTTCCATCAACTAATAAATATTACCTAGTGATGAGGTCCAAGTTTATCTCATGAACTTGTGGGTCAAGCTGGTATATGAGATATTTGATTAATCTCATAGTTCTAGAAATCTGATTCATTCTTTATTGACGAGGCTTGCTGGTGGATCATGTTTAATACTTACAAAAGGCTCCTTTATATATATATATATGAAAACTCTCTGATTAAATCAATATTATTTAAGAGAAAAAAATAGTTATAATTTAGAAGAAACACATAAAATAGATATGTTATTTTTTTGTGGAGGAAAAATTGAACCCTTCTTTTAAAAGACACTCCTGTCTTTTTATATCCCCTAGTACCCTTTGTTGAAGATAAAAGTTAAAAAATCAACAAAATATCCTTGACTTATTATGATAAAATATTCTTAACTCGTCATAATAAAATATTCATAATATGAAAAGAGCACGAGTTCAATACTTGGCTAATCACAAAAATAATGAGTCTGACAGCTCCCCATTTCTATATATTTTTAAACTCAACATTTGACAATACTAGAAATAATAAGTTATTACACTTTCATTAATCACTCTTTTAAAGGACAAATCCAAAGAAAAACAACAATGCCGATCCATCACTAGGCATAGACATAAACCCTCATTTCCTGATTTGTTTTTCTTGCAATGGGTTTGAAACTTCTATTATCTCTATCTTTCGGGGAAAAAGAAAGAAGTAATGATATATAATAATAAATTTCTAATGTCCCGGGTTTACTGGGCTTGAAACTGAGTCAATGGGCTATTAGCCCATTCATTTTACCAAGCTTCTGGTCCTGTTGTGATCTTCCATTTTTTCTTATCAATTCTAAAGACTCCTAAAACTTTCCCTGAAGTGACAGGTAGCCCACCAAAACCTAAACATCCTCGCACAGTATATTTAAGCCGTCAGTCGTCATCCTCGACTGGAATTCAGTTGTCGAGACGAACAAAATTCACACTGTATATTTCATTGCCTAATTAGTTCGAATCTATATTTGTAGACAGAAAGACGGATTCGACTTGGATGGCTCCTGCCGATGACTCCAGATCAGAGTCCTTGTTTAATGGGTAATGAATCTGTGTGCTGATCCTCGGTGCTTCTCAACATGCATAAACCATTCCTGGTTACCTGCAGAATTTTATTGTTAACGACTCCTCCTCGTACTCGTACTGTCCCAATCCTGCCAAAACCTCAATCACTCTTCTTTTACTCCTCATCACCCCACCATCACCAACAACACAAACGAGAACTAGAACCTTCCGATTCCCATTCAAATGCCAACACCAAATCCCCAATTGGGTCACCATCTCGAGTCCAAAAACTCATAGCTTCCCAATCAGATCCTCTCTTAGCCAAAGAAATCTTCGACTACGCTTCTCGCCAACCCAATTTCCAACACTCTTACTCATCCTATCTCATTCTCATTCTCAAACTCGGTCGAGCCAAATACTTCTCTTTCATTGATGACCTTCTCATTGACCTCAAATCCAAAAATTACCCCGTAACCCCGACTCTTTTCTCTTACATAATCAACATCTACGGAGAAGCAAATCTCCCAGATAAAGCTCTCAAAATATTCTACACTATTCTCAAGTTCGACTGCAATCCTTCGCCCAAACATTTAAATGGCATTCTTGAAATTCTTGTTTCTCACCAGAACTATATTAAACCCGCTTTTGATCTTTTCAAGGATGCTCATACATATGGCGTTTTCCCCAATACCAAGTCTTACAACATTTTGATACGTGCTTTTTGTTTAAATGGGCAAATAAGTATGGCATACTCATTGTTCAATCAAATGTTTAAGAGAGATGTTATGCCGGATGTTGAGTCTTATAGGATTTTGATGCAGGCTTTATGTAGAAAAAGTCAGGTTAATGGAGCTGTTGATTTGTTGGAGGATATGTTGAATAAAGGATATGTACCGGATGCATTGAGTTATACTTCTTTGTTGAATAGTTTGTGTAGGAAGAAGAAGCTCAGGGAGGCTTATAAGCTTCTTTGTAGAATGAAGGTTAAAGGATGCAATCCTGATATTATTCATTATAATACGGTTATATTGGGTTTTTGTAGAGAGGGGCGTGCGATGGATGCTTGTAAGGTTCTTGAGGATATGGAGTCTAATGGGTGCATGCCAAATTTGGTGTCTTATAGGACTTTGGTTGGTGGGTTATGTGATCGAGGGATGTTTGATGAGGCAAAGAGTCACCTCAAGGAAATGATGATGAAGGGATTTTCTCCGCATTTTGCTGTTTCGAATGCTTTGATAAAGGGTTTTTGCAATGTTGGTAAGATTGAGGAAGCTTGTGGTGTTGTGGAGGAATTGCTGAAGCATGGAGAAGCTCCACATACGGAGACCTGGGTGATGATGGTTTCTAGGATTTGTGAAGTGGATGATTTGCAGAGAATTGGGGAAATTTTGGATAAAGTTAAGAAGGTAGAATTAAAGGGTGACACTAGAATAGTGGAGGCTGGTATTGGTTTGGAGGAGTACTTGATCAAAAGGACACAGCAAAAAGCATGGAAAGGTTGAATGCTTTCAAGAATCTGATTATTGAAATTGACTCTGCCATTGTGGTGTCTTGGCTCGGTAAAGCAGCTGGCAGACCATGAAAAATGGCTCATGATCTGTCTTCCATATCACCTCTCTTGAGTAAGATTAGCCAGGTTTGTTTCACTCATATTCGTAGGGAAGCAAATGGTTTTGCTGAATGCTCGGCTTAACAGGGATTTATGCATCAAATGGATTTCATTGCTTGGCTATAAACTTGTTGTGGTGCTCTTCATTTTTCTATGTTGCCGATTTGTTTCAATCTTGTAGTTTGCATGTTTGTGATTATCGTATATCAGAGTCATACTTCTATCTGGTTCTGTTCAGAATCTTTCGGCTCTACTAATGTTGGCTGTCTCCAAGTTGCTTGCTTGTGGCATCACAAACTTCCTCTAGGCTGTTGCTACGCTTGTGCTTCCACTTCATGCTACCAAGAATTGGTATTGTGTCTGACCGCCTTGAGTTTTAATTTTCTGGTGCTCAAAAGACCTGGATTATTGCTATCTTACTTCTGGTTATCTCAGATTGATTTCTACCTCGGATTGCTCCGTGTTTCTCATCTGAACTGATAGCCCTTGCTGCTGTGCCGATCATACTGCAATGTCATTATGCTGTCCCTTGCTTGATTTTACTTCCAAGTTTTATTGTTGATTTCACTCTGCTCTTTTCTGGGTATGGTGCTGATGTCATCTTTCTACAATGCTGATGCGATGAGTATGAACCCCTGTTATAGATTGCTGTCCTCATGCGGTGTAGCTGTTGCGACATCACCTCCCCGGAGCTTTGCTGCTGCTTGAGATTGATATAAGCAAACTGATTTCATCAGGTGGCTTGTGTTGGGAATCAGAATTCTGCAGTTTTTTGAATGAATTACTGCTCGAATATAGGAGGGGATTTTTTTTTCCTGGTGTTAGTCTGCCTCTTTCTTTCCTGCCGCGACCTGCCCTTTGCACTATCTCCTGCTACACAGTACACTGTTTGCTGATTTTGCATGTGGATCACTAACAAAATCTCCTGCTACTTTGGTCATTGCTGATGTTTGGTCACACAAAAATATCCACGTGTAATGTAATAATTGGTCTTTCTAGTAGGCCGCCCC